>ENA-OXEV01000077-OXEV01000077.1-human-gut-metagenome-genome-assembly--contig:-NODE-77-length-68003-cov-10.9816_pt1 | contig 68003 bp, 64 predicted proteins | sample MGYA00249833_ERZ652260 | MGnify/ENA primary metagenome ERZ652260 (study PRJEB26925, sample SAMN05826808) | human gut metagenome | biome: ENVO:2100002; feature: ENVO:00000062; material: ENVO:00002003...
TCACTTTGTACAGCGATCTGCTCTCGCATCCTGTCCCACAGCGGCCCTTGGGCTTGTTCTTTTCATCGGTCTGCCTCAGCGACAAGTGGTATCTTATCACGGGAAAAATGAATTGTCAATGTTTTTTCTGTTTTTTATTTTTTTCGCACAATTCAGACAATTCACTTTTGTTTTTACTTACGATATCATGCTGCTCATATCTTGTCCTTTATTTCGCCCAATACAAAACAGCAGCCTTCAAAAACTCTGCACATCCTGACACTTCTTCATCATAAATAACGCAGTGTACGTGTACTCACTCCTGTCATTTTTGCCACTTCCCGAATACTGTATTCCATCTTTCTACCTCCTGCCGGATTTTAGTATACAAGTTGACGCAGCGTCAAAGTCAAGGTGATTTTTTCATTATTTCAAAAAGAATTTTACAAGTTTTTTCTTTCCTTTTGTAAATGGTGGATAACAAACCGGAAGATTCCAGTTTGCCGGTTTTATAAACACGCTTTTTTCATGTGTAAATGTGTCAAAACTGTACTTCCCATGATACCGTCCCATACCGGATGCTCCCACTCCTCCGAACGGTAGCATCGGATTGATCAGATGACTGATCGTATCATTCACGCACACTCCTCCAGAAGCCACCCGTTCCAGGATAAATTTTTCCGCACTTTTCTTTCGGGTGAACACATACAACGCAAGTGGTTTCTCTCTTTTATTCACAAAACGAATCGCATCTTCTAATCTGTGATATGACAAAACAGGCAGGATCGGACCAAATATTTCTTCCTGCATAGCGGCTGAACCGGCGGAATTTTCCAGTTTCCCCACATCCAGAATCGTCGGCTCGACATAGCGTTGTGTAAAATCCGTTGTTCCTCCATAAAACAAATAATCTCTGTCTTGATCCAGAATGTTCTGCAGACGCTCCATGTGCTGTTTATTTACAATTCGTCCAAAATCCGGATTTTCCTTGATTTCTTTTCCATATAGATGAGAAAATGCTGTTTTCATCTCTGTTAAGAACTGCTGTTTTCTGCTCTCATCCACAAGCACATAATCCGGCGCCACACAGGTCTGTCCCGCATTCATGAGTTTTCCCCACGCAATTCTTCTTGCTGCCTCTTTTATATTTGCAGTTTTTTCGATAATAACCGGACTTTTTCCACCTAATTCCAATGTCACCGGCGTCAGATTTTCTGCTGCCGCTTTCATAACGATCCTTCCGACACGTTCACTTCCTGTAAAAAAGATATAATCAAATTTCTGAGAAAGTAATTCCTGATTGACCTCCACTCCGCCTTCCACACAGGCAATATATTCTTCTTTAAATGTAGAGTGTACGATCTGATACATTGCTTTTGAAACATGTGGGGTAAGTTCTGATGGTTTGAGTACTGCACAGTTTCCTGCCGCAATAGCTCCGATCAGAGGCTCTGCCAACAACTGTACCGGATAATTATATGGCCCCAGAATAAGCACACTTCCATAAGGTTCTTTTTGAATCTTACTTTTGCCCGGAAATAAATACAACGGTGTTCTCACACGTTTTGGAGCCGACCATTTCTGAAGATTTTGAATCGTATATCGAATATCAGCAAGTACAAATCCAACCTCTGTGGCATAAGATTCAAATACAGATTTTCCAAGATCTTTCTTTAATGCCTCCTCCAAAACCGTTTCATTTTTTCGCATTGCATCTGCCAACAGTTGTAACTGGCAGATACGAAATGCAAGATCACGAGTCCGTCCGGTTTCAAAAAATTGTTTTTGTGCCTCTGTTAACTTTGAAAACATTCTATTTTTCTCCATATCTTTTTACACATTAGCTCCTTTCTTCGGATGTTCATATTTCTCAATTATAACACTGCCGTATCGCCTTCTCAATTCATCTTTGATTCCTTTTCGCACGATCGGCAATTTTATTTTTGACAATTTCTTTCACTTCAGTCGGGATATGATATAATCATTTTGCGAAATGTTGTTCAAAAAAATGATACAGAAAGAAGGACCATATATTTATGAAAACAAATTCAAAGAAATGGTTGAAACGCCTGGGAATCTTCCTCGGAACTCTGATACTGATCGTAGTCGGCTATGTTGTTTATGTATTTTCCAGTTACTACCGTCTGGAAGACAAGCAAAAACTGACGATCACCGGAAAATCTACAGAAAAGGCAAAAACCAGAAAAAGTTACCGCATCACATCTGGAAATATCGGTTTCGGCGCATACAGTGACGACTATTCTTTCTTTATGGACGGTGGAAAAGAAAGCCGTGCCCGTTCCAAAGATGCCGTCATTGAAAATGTCAGCAGCTATGCAGAAGCTGTAGCTCAATTAAACCCGGATTTTATACTGTTCCAGGAAGTGGATATTGACGGAACAAGAAGTTATCATGTGGATGAACGCAAATTATTGCTTTCACAGACACTTTCAACCGATAACACCTCACGAAATTACACATTTGCTCAGAACTATGACAGCCCTTATCTGTTCTATCCGATTCTGGAGCCACACGGAAAGAACAAATCCGGTATGCTTACAGTTTCTAACATGAAGATCACGGAATCCATCAGACGCTCTTTACCGATCGAGGATGGATTTATGAAACTGCTGGATCTGGATCGCTGTTATAGCGTCAACCGGATTCCGACAGAAAACGGAAAGGAACTTGTCCTGTACAATCTGCATCTTTCCGCTTATACATCTGATCCGAGCACCGCGGACAATCAGCTGCGGATGCTGTTTGAGGATATGAAAGAAGAATATGACGCTGGAAATTATATTATTGCGGGCGGTGATTTCAATAAAGATCTGCTTGGAAATTCTGCTGAGATTTTTGGTCACAAGGAATTAGAAGACAACTGGGCAAAACCGATATCCGAAGAACTGATTCCTGATTTCATGCAGTTGATCGCACCGTTTGACGAGAAAAATCCGGTACCGTCCTGCCGAAACGCAGATCAGCCTTACAGCGAATCTGATTTTGTTGTAACAGTAGATGGTTTTCTGGTATCTGATAATGTGACTGTAGAAGATGCACTGGTTCTGGATACCGGTTTTAAATGGAGTGATCATAATCCGGTTTATATGGATTTTGTTTTAGAGTAAAAAAGTACAGGCTGATGTTTTGCAAAGAACACCAGCCTGTATTTCTATTCATAATGTGTTTTTACATATTCATCCATCGCATCTGCGATCATTTTCGAATACTTCACCGCCTCTACCACGGTCTTTGCGCCGGTCACTACATCTCCGGATGCGAAAATCCCCGGCATGGTGGTCTCTCCATTTGCATCTGTCTTGAGCAATCCCCGATCATCTACCTGCAGCTCTTTATCCCGGTTCACGATCCGATCCTGCGGTCCCTGAGAAATCGAAATAATGATACTGTCAGCCGGAACAAGCCTGGCAGTCTCTTCTTTTTTCACCAGTTTTCCATCTTCGGTCCATTCCACATCACAGATCATGGCTCCTTCATCCCGGATTTCAATGGCCGTCTGCAGATATTCGAACTCCACTCCGTCCAGTTTTGCATACTCCACCTCTTTTGGGGATGCCGCCGGAACTTCTGTGATGGAATAGACGGTTACATGCCGGGAGCCTTTACGAATTGCCGTTCTTGCCACATCCATTGCCGCATTCCCCGCACCGATGACAAGTACCCGATCTCCCAGATCATAGACATCCGGATTGTTCAGATAATTGATTCCGTAGTGCACATTTCCAAATGTTTCTCCCGGTATATGCAGCTGATACGGTCTCCAGGTTCCTGTTCCGATAAATACGGCATGATATCCGTCTCTTAAAAGATCTTCCACACCTGTGGAACCACCCAACGCAAAATTGGGCCTAAATAAGATACCCAGCTCTTTCATTTTTACATAATAGCGGTCTAAAATGGACTTTGGCAGACGAAATTCAGGAATTCCATAACGCATGATTCCCCCGATCTTCTCTTTCACCTCAAAAATCGTCACTTTATATCCTCTGCACGCCATCAAAATAGCGATTGTGATTCCTGCCGGACCCGCGCCGACAACTGCGATCCGTTTGCCGTTTTTCGGAAGCTGCTCCAGCTTCATCCGGTCAAAGCAGGTATCTGAAATATAATTTTCAATCGAAGAAATATGCACCGGTTCTCCTTTTATGCCTTTCACACAATGTCCTTCACACTGTTTTTCGTGGTCACAGACCAGAGAACAGATGACGGACAGCGGATTGTTGGCAAATACCATTTCTGCCGCCTCCGGCATCTCTCCTTGCAGCAGCATCTGGATCATCACAGGAATCGGGGTATGGATCGGACACCCTTCCTGGCATCTCGGTTTTTTACAGTTTAAACATCTTTTTGCTTCATCAATGACATGCAGTCCCATTGTTATTACAACTCCTTACTTTACGATCTGTTATCCGGATAGATGATTTGTATTTTTATGCACAATAACAATTTATCACACAAAAAAAGAAAGTCAACAATCGTTATTTTGTTGACTTTCCTGTTATTTTATTCACTTATTGAAGATCTTATAATCTGCACTTAAAATCTTCGTATCCGAACGACTTCACAATCTCACATTCTCCGTTCTCCTTCTCCCACACAATATCCGGAAGACGCATTCCATTGAATGTATTATTTTTTACAGTCGTATAAATCGCCATATCTCCAAATGTAAGTCTGTCTCCCACTTTCAGCGGCTGATCAAAGGAATACTCACCGATCATATCTCCTGCCAGACAAGTAGGACCGCCCAACAAATAAGTATATGGTTTTTCCTGTGCTTCTCCGGAATCCAGAAGAGGCGGCCGATATGGCATCTCGATCACATCCGGCATATGACAGGCTGCCGAAGTATCCAGCACTGCAATCTGATCATGCACAATGTCCTCTACTGTTGTGATCAGATGTCCCGCATTTAACGCCACCGCTTCCCCCGGTTCCAGATAAACCTGAATCTGATAGGTATCCTGAATATGGCGGATACAAGAGATCAGCAGTTCCCTGTCATAATCCGCTCTTGTAATATGATGACCGCCGCCAAAGTTCACCCATTTTAACCGTTTCATCCACTTGCCGAACTTTTCTTCCACTGCTTTCAATGTGATCTCCAGTGCATCTGCATTCTGTTCGCAGAGTGTATGAAAATGCAAACCTTCTATGTAGGAAGGCAGGGTTTCCGGAAACTCAGATGCCAGGATTCCAAGTCTGGATCCCGGTGCACATGGATCATAAATGGCATGTTCTTCCTGAGTGGAGCACTCTGGATTTACACGGATTCCTATGCTTTTTCCGGCTTTCGCAGCGCGTTCTCCAAACTTTTCAAGCTGAGAAAAAGAATTGAATACCAGATGCTCGCAGTTGTCCAGCACTTCTTCAAATTCATCTTCCCGATATGCCGGGGAAAAAATATGATTTTCTTTCCCCATACATTCTTTTCCGAGTTTTGCTTCATATAATCCGCTGGCTGTTGTTCCATCCAGATATTCTCCGATGAGAGGATAACAGGAATACATCGAAAATGCTTTCTGCGCCAACAGAATCTTACAGCCTGTCTGCTGCCGGATTTCTTTTAAAATCTGCAGATTCTTTTTCATTTCTGACTCCATGATGACATAACATGGAGTCCTCAATTCTTCTCTTTTCATTTTCAGTATCCGTTTCTTAATCTACCATCTGTGGGTTTTCTACCACTTTCCATGGAAGCCCAAATTCATTCAGCGCATCCATGAACGGATCCGGATTAAATTCTTCGATGTTATAAACGCCGGCTTTATCCCAGGTCTTTGTCATCACCATCATGGCTCCGATCATCGCCGGAACACCTGTTGTATAGGCAACCGCCTGTGATCCCACTTCTTTGTAACACTCTTCATGATCACATACATTGTAGATATAGATTGTCTTTTCTTTTCCGTCTTTCTTTCCTGTGAAGATACATCCGATATTGGTCTTTCCTTTTGTTCTCGGGCCAAGGGATGCCGGATCCGGAAGCACTGCTTTCAAAAACTGAAGCGGTACAATTTCTTTGCCTTCGTACATGATCGGCTCAATGGATGTCATCCCTACATTTTCCAGACATTTCAAGTGTGTCAGATAGCTCTGGCCAAATGTCATAAAGAAACGGATTCTCTTGATCCCCGGAATATTCAATGCCAGAGATTCGATTTCTTCGTGATGAAGCAGATACATATCTTTCATTCCCACTTCCGGGAAATCATATTCTCTTTTGATCTCCATTGGTTCTGTCTCTACCCAGTGTCCGTCTTCCCAGTAAGATCCTTTTGCAGAAACTTCACGGATATTGATCTCCGGATTGAAGTTTGTTGCAAACGGATATCCATGATCTCCGCCATTGCAGTCCAGAATATCGATATAATTAATCTCGTCAAAATAATGTTTCAGCGCATATGCAGAAAATACTCCTGTTACTCCAGGATCAAATCCACTTCCCAACAACGCTGTAATTCCTGCTTTTTCAAATTTCTCACGGTATGCCCACTGCCATTTATATTCGAATTTTGCAGTATCTTCCGGCTCATAATTTGCAGTGTCTACATAGTCCACTCCTGTCGCAAGGCAGGCATCCATAATTGTAAGATCCTGATATGGAAGTGCCAGATTCAGTACCACATCTGGCTTTTCCTTCTCGATCAACGCGATCAGTTCTTCTGTGTTGTCTGCATTCACCTGCGCTGTTGTGATCGTTCCATTATAAGAATCCTGCAGTTTTTCTTTCAGCGCCTCGCATTTTGAAACCGTACGGCTGGCAATACAGATCGCATCAAATACTTTACTGTTCTGACAACATTTGTGTACAGCTACACTTGCAACTCCGCCACATCCAACAATCAATACTTTTCCCATTTTTTATCTCCTTCTTTCTTGTTTTTTCTTCTATTAAACTTGCAGTGCAAGTAAAAATTCTCTGATAATCTTTCCGGCTACTGCTGTGGAAACTCCACTTGGATCATAAACCGGACTCAGTTCATTCACATCACATCCGACCACGTTGACTCCCTGTGCTGTCTGGATCACAGCATTCATCAGTTCCACAAATGTGACACCGCCCGCCTCCGGAGTTCCTGTTCCCGGAAATACAGACGGATCCAGCACATCCAGATCCAGTGTGATGTATACCGGTTTTCCCTGCAGTTTCTCAATTACTTCTGCCAGTCCGTCAAGATTGAACTTATGCATCTTCACATGCCCTTCTCTTGCCCAGCGAAACTCTTCTCTGTCACCGGATCGGATTCCAAACTGATAGATCCTGTCATCTCCCAAAAGCTCCCAACATCTTCTCAGTACACAGGCATGAGAATATTGAACGCCCAGATAATCTTCTCTTAAATCTGCATGTGCATCAAAGTGGATGATATGCAGATCCGGATATTTCTCTGCTGCTGCACGGACACTTCCCAGTGTCACCAGATGCTCTCCGCCGATCATAAACGGGATTTTCCCGCTGCTTAAAATAATCTCGGTACAATCCTGAATCTCAGCCAGCACTTTTTCCGTATCTCCGATCGGCAGCTCCAGATCTCCACTGTCAAAAATCTTATAATCTGTCAGATCTTTTCCCTGATACGGACTGTAAGTTTCCAGTCCATAAGACTCATTACGAATTGCCTGACTTCCAAATCTTGCCCCCGGACGATAGGAAGTCGTGGAATCAAAAGGTGCACCGAACAACACGATCTCTGATTCATTATACTCCGCATCACATCCGATGAACGTCATTACATTTTTATTCAACATCTTTTACAAGCTCCTCCACATACGCCGGTAGTGCAAAGACTCCGTGGTGCACTCTCGGCAGATAATATTTTGTATGAATCCCCCGCAGATTCCAGGAAACTCCATCCAGGTCATTGAGCGGGTGATACTTTTTAGACGCAAATCCAAACAACCAGTGTCCTGACGGATAGGAAGGGATATGCGCCTGATAAATCTTACTGATCGGGAATGATTCAATAATTCTTTTGTGCATTCTCTGACATTGGAATGCCTCTTCTGTATAAAACGGACTCTCATGCTGATTGATCATGATCCCATCCTCATGAAGCGCATTGTAACAGTTGCCGTAAAATTCCTTTGTAAACAATCCCTCCGCAGGACCAAACGGATTTGGTGAATCGATCAGAATCAGGTCATATACATCAGATCTGGAACGCACAAACCGCAGTCCGTCTTCGTTATAGATCGTCACACGCGCATCATCCAGACTGCTGGCGATCTGCGGGAAATACTTCCGGCAGACTTCCACCAGAAGCGGGTCTACCTCTACTACATCAATCTTCTGGATGGTGTTATACTTTGCAAGTTCTCTCACGCATCCCCCGTCGCCTCCGCCGATAACCAGAACATTCTCCACTTTTGGATGCACTGCCATCGGAACGTGCGCCATCATCTCATGATAGATAAATTCATCCTTTTCTGTCAGCATCAGATCGCCGTCTGTCACCAGGATCTTTCCAAATTCTTTTGATTCGAGAACATCGATTCGCTGAAACTCGCTCTGCGCACTAAACAGCTGCTTGTCCACACGGATGGACAGTTTCACATTGTCCGTGTGTTCATCTGAAAACCACATTTCCATCACTTTTATCCCCCTTATATCAGAACATTTAAATATTCGATTGCCGCATCTTCAGGTCCCGTCATGGAACACCCCTTTTCTTTGGCATAGAGAATATACTCGATTACATCTTTTGTGATCTTCTCTCCCGGTGCCAGAATCGGAATTCCAGGTGGATAACACATTACGAACTCACTGCAGATTCTGCCTTCTGACTCCCGGATCGGCACTGCCTCTTTTTCCGCATAGAAAGAATCCTGCGGACTCATGATGACCTCTGGTTCAATATATTCCTGGCTGAGCATACCCGTCTTGTCTTTCTGATATCTGCGCTTTACTTCTGCCAGTGCACTTACCAGACGCTCAATCTCCTGGATCCGGTCTCCAATCGACAGATATGCCAGAATATTCCCGATATCTCCAAATTCAATCTGAATATCATACTCATCCCGCAGAATATCATAGACCTCGATTCCCGCAAGACCAATTTCCAGCGTATGGATGGACAGCTTCGTTGTATCAAAACCATAAATACTGTCTCCATTGATCAGCTCTTTTGAAAATGCATAATATCCTCCGATCCGATTGATCTCTTCTCTTGCATAATCCGCCAGCGCCGCCACTCTTGCAAAAGATTCCCTGCCGCGCAACACCAGATTTCTTCTGGAAATATCCAGACTGGACAGTAAAAGATAGGAACCGCTGGTGGTCTGCGTCAGGTTGATGATCTGTCTCACATAACCCGCATGCATAGACGGACCTACAAGCAAAAAGGAACTCTGTGTGAGACTTCCGCCTGATTTGTGCATACTCACAGATGCCATATCTGCCCCTGCCTCCATTGCCGAAACCGGCAGATTCTCTCCAAAATAAAAATGTGTTCCATGGGCTTCATCTACCAGAACCTTCATACCGTGAGCGTGTGCTTTTTTCACGATAGAACGTAAATCAGAACAAATTCCGTAATACGTCGGATTGTTCACAAACACAGCTACCGCATCCGGATGCTTCTGGATCGCCAGTTCTACCTGAGAAACTTTCATTCCCAAAGAAATTCCCAAATTATGATCTACATCCGGATTGACATAGATCGGAATCGCTCCGCATAACACCAATGCGTTGATCACACTGCGGTGTACGTTTCGCGGCAATATGATCTTATCCCCTTTCTTACAGCAGGAAAGTACCATCGCCTGCACCGAGGATGTCGTTCCCCCTACCATCAGAAATGCATGACTTGCATGAAATGCCTCTGCTGCCAGCTGTTCTGCATCTTTGATAACAGAAACCGGATGACACAGATTGTCGAGCGGTTTCATGGAATTGACATCAATACTGACACAGCGTTCTCCCAGTAATTCCACCAGTTCTTTATTTCCTCTTCCGTGCTTATGTCCCGGAACATCAAACGGTACGATCCGCATCCGCCGGAACCGCTCTAATGCTTCATAAATCGGAGCATTCTCCTGTGATAAATTCTTCATCTTTCTTTCACCTCGCCCTTTTTTGTCAATTCCCCTTTACTTCTGAATGTTTGTGATATAAAAAAAGCGCAGAAAAACGTACGTTACATCTACATTCTTTCTTGCGCTTGCTATGCTTCTTTATATAATGCCAATCTCCTGCTTAAGTACAGGAGCTTTGTCTTTTCTTCTAAGTATAAGCACTACAGATATAAAGGTTTTCGAGTCTATATAGCAAATATTTTACTTTTAATACTCTTATTGACCGTTTCACAAGTTGATGTGCTGTTTACGCACCGGTTATAAAGTAACCAACTTATAAAATTTAAGCTTTTAACTTAATCAATAATGCAGCTTTTGCTGCGTTAAATATTTGCATGGAACTCTCCATATCTGTCCGTTCTCCATACGAATCTATTATACGTGCATGAGTTTCGAATTGCAAGAACTTTTTCCTGAGATTTCTTTCAATCAGATGAGCGCCTGTTACTGTTCACACCAATCCCCGCCTATCCATGCGCAATCGTCGTGCTTGCGCACAAACTAAATGAAGGAGATGTATTTAACATCTCCTCTTCTCTGTGATAAAACAATCTCTCTTTTATAAGTTTCCCCGCATACGATAGGTTCTTTGACTCTGTATCGTATGATGTTCTCTGCGCTTCCCGCTTCGAATCTCGTGTTTTTCATGATGCATTCCAAGCCCATTTTGAAGCAGTGTCTTATTCTCTGACTTCAGCACTTCCTGCGGATATTCTCTTGCATCATCAACTGCAAACCAAAAGCGCATCCTCTGTGCTGCAAACCAGCTCGACAACCGCGGGGTATTTAATTTTTCCTCTGCTGAATGTTCATTGTTATAAATCTGATACTCTGAACATACCCAGACAAATATCACTGTCGTAATTGCCAAAATACATGTTCCAATCAATGCTTCCGTCATAACCGTACACTCCTTTCTCTTACTTTATAGTATAATTGTAGCTCTTTTTAATTTAAAATTCAATGTTTTCAGATATATTCATCTTCCTAATTTTATTTTTTCTCACCTTACAAACAAAATAACTAATTGTAATTATAACCATCATTACTGTTATTACAATCAAAATATCGGGACGTACCCAAAATGTAATCTTTCCCGCAAGAAATACACTTGTCGGACCGTCCGATCCTCCTGTAATACTGACCGTCTCATTGGCGATCTCTGTATGGATTTCGGCAAATTCCGACTTTATCTGATATTCCTGATACATCAGATATCCGGACACCATTCCGCACAACAGGGTCAAAATAATTAAAACAGTACCTATCCAGCCAATTTTGAACTCTCGTTTAACTGCATTTTCCCGCAAAATTTCTTCTGCGATTTCCTTTGTCTCTCCCTGATGTGCAACCGCCTCTTCTTCCGAAACTCCGTTTTCGATCATATCCGAAATTATTTCTTCATAATATGCAAGATACTTCTCCCGTTCATCCTTTTTTAATTTTCTCAGACTGTATCGAAGATTCTTGATAAACTGTTCCTTCTTCATTTCTCATCCTCCTCTGCAATATAATCCAATATTTTTAACAACTGTGCTCTGTCTTTATCAAAATTTTTCAGATACTGTCTTCCCTCTTCTGTTAGATGAAAATATTTCCGTAATCGATTATTGTACTGTGTGGTATAGGATTCTACGTTTCCACCCATCTCCAATCTTCGCAAAATAGGATACAAAGTGGATTCTGAAATTTCAATCAGATCAGAAACATCTTTTATAATCTGGTATCCGTAGGAATCTTCCTTTCTCAATACTGCTAAAACACATAATTCCAACAATCCTTTTCTTAACTGTGCATCCATAAAACACCTCCCTATACATGATACTATATATTGCATAGTATATAATGTCAATGCTCCTTTTTGATGCAAATCACCTTGACTTCATCGAAGCATTTGCTATAATTTTCTTATAGAATTCCTCTGCTGATGGAGGAAATAACTATGGCGAAACGAACATTACAGGAACTTACAATCGGCAATAACTTTATGTTTGGTGCAGTGATGTGTGATGAAGAAAATTGCAAAGGGCTCATTGAAATGGTAATCGGAACACCAATCGACAGAATTGAGGTCAGCAAAGAAAAAAGCATGGTGTATCATCCGGAATACAAGGGTGTCCGTCTCGATGTCTATGCGAAGGATGAAAAGAACACCCATTATAACATTGAAATGCAAATGATCAAAAACACATCTCTGGGCAAGCGGAGTCGGTATTATCAGAGTCAGATTGATATGGAGCTTTTACTCAAGGGGAGCAATTACGACGAATTACCAAATACCTATGTCATTTTCATCTGCGATTTTGATCCGTTTGGACAAAAAAAGTATCGTTATACTTTTTATAATCACTGTAAAGAATCTGGTGAAACTTCTCTGGAAGATGGAAGATGCATTATTTATCTCAGTACCCGCGGGGAGAATGCAGAGGAAGTTCCAAAAGAACTGGTAATATTTTTGAAATTTGTAAAGGCAGACCTGAAAGAAAGTCAGGAAGATTTCCACGATATCTATGTTAAGCAGTTGCAGAATTCTATCCGACATATTAAGGAAAGCCGTGAAATGGAGGAACGTTTCATGATTTTAGAAGAGATGTTGAGAGATGAGCGTGCGGCCGGACGCAGAGAGGGTTTACAAGAAGGTGAACTTAACGGTCAAAGAGCTATGCTACGCAGTTTTTTAGAAGATCTTGGATCTATACCACCAGAACTTGAAAAGAAACTCTTTGAGGAATCAGATGCAACTGTTCTGAAAAACTGGTTAAAAATTGCAGCTACATCAAAAAGTATCGAAGAATTTATACAAAAAATCCAGTAATTCTTTACTGGACTGTCAAGTTATCTTATGCTTTTGGGTATTATAGCGGGACATCCCCAATATTCAAAAGCATGTCACAACGCAATCTATGCCTGATCAGGCAGTACTTATCAAAAAAGATGCAGAGGAATTCTATTGTTTTTTAACAACAAAGTGTACAAGCACTCTTTTTGGAATGCCCGTACACTTTTCTTTTTACAATCCTTTTGTAATTTCTCTCGCTACATATACACCACTTGCTGATGCATGAGACAGAGAATGTGTCACTCCACTTCCGTCACCGATCACGTACAGACCTTTGTACATGGTCTCCAGATGTTCATCCAGTTCTACTTCCATATTATAGAACTTGACTTCCACACCGTAAAGCAAAGTATCATCATTGGCTGTACCCGGAGCGATCTTATCCAGTGCGTAGACCATCTCGATAATTCCATCCAGGATTCGTTTCGGAAGCACAAGGCTTAAGTCTCCCGGCTCTGCCGCAAGTGTCGGTCTGACAAATCCATCCTCAATTCTGTCATGGGTGCTTCGTCTTCCACGGATCAGGTCACCGAATCTCTGCACGATCACACCGCCGCCCAGCATATTGGACAGTCTGGCAATACTCTCTCCGTATCCGTTGCTGTCTTTAAACGGCTCTGAGAAATGCTTTGCCACAAGCAGTGCAAAGTTTGTATTTTCTGTCTGCTTTTCTGTATCTTCGTAGCTGTGTCCGTTTACAGTTACGATTCCGTTTGTATTTTCATTTACTACGATTCCGTATGGATTCATGCAGAATGTACGGACTTTATCCTCAAATTTTTCTGTACGGTATACAATCTTGCTTTCATACAGTTCATCTGTCAAATGGGAGAACACTGCTGCCGGCAGTTCTACGCGGACACCAAGATCTACACGGTTGGATTTTGTCGGGATCTTCATGTCGCGACAGACTTCTTCCATCCATTTACTTCCGCTTCTTCCTACTGAAATAATACACTTCTCGCATTCATCACGGTCTTCTCCATGTGTCACGATATAGCCGTTTTCTGTCTTCTCCAGTTTGTCCACATAGTAATTGAAACGGAATTCTACTTTATCTTTTAATTCTGCGTACAGATTTTCCAGGACTACATAGTTGATATCTGTTCCCAGATGACGGACAGATGCTTCCAACAACTTTAATTTATTCTGCAGACACAGCTTTTTGAACTTGCTTCCTGCAGTGGAATACATCTTGGTTCCTTTTCCACCGTATTCCACATTGATCTCATCCACATAGCGCATCAGATCAATGGCAGTGTCTTTTCCGATATACTCGTACAATGTTCCGCCAAAATCGTTTGTAATATTATATTTTCCATCCGAAAAAGCTCCGGCGCCTCCAAATCCATTCATGATGGCACAGGTCTTGCAGTTGATACAGCTTTTTACCTTTACTCCATCGATCGGACATTTTCTTTTCTCCAGAGGATTTCCCGCTTCCAGAACCGCAATTTTCAGCTGCGGTGCATCTTTCACCAGCTCATATGCCGCAAAGATTCCTCCCGGGCCTGCTCCAATAATGATCACGTCATACTGACTCATATGTTTCTCCTTTCGTTACGGTCATTTTACTCTCACTGTTTCTATTATAGCCAACCATCACGAAAAAAGAAACTGTTTTCCGGATTCTTATGAAATCCTTCCGTTTTCCATCTGATATACTTTTTCCGCCACAGCCATGGTCGATTCTCTGTGGGATACTAAAATAACAGTCTTGTCTTTCCCCATTTTTTTCAGAGATCTTAAGATAATACTTTCATTCAGAGAATCCAGATTGCTGGTCGGCTCATCCAGAAGCAAAAGCGGTGCATCGTGCAGAAATGCTCTTGCCACGCCGATCCTCTGTTTTTCTCCTCCGGAAAGGGTATCTCCCAACTCTCCGACCAGCGTATCGTATCCATTTGGAAGGCTTTCTATAAATTCATGCAGAGATGCTTTTTTTGCTGCCTCTACGATTTCTTCTCTGGAAGCCCCCGGCTTTGCGATCGCAATGTTGTTGGCGATTGAATCGTGGAACAGACACGTCTCCTGTGTCACATAGCTTTCCATATCACGCAGCTCGTTTGTATTGATACCGGACAATTTTCTGTCTCCCATTCGGATCACTCCGCTGTCTACATCATAAAAACGCATCAGCAGCTTTAACAGCGTTGATTTTCCGGAACCGCTTTTTCCATGGATTCCAATCCGACTGCCTTTCGGAATCGAGATCGAATAGTCTTTTAAAATCTGTTCTTCTTCATAAGCAAAATCAATGTTTTCACAATTGATATCTGCAAATTCTGCAGTTGCCTGACCAGATACTTCTTCAATCTGCGGTTCTTCTTCCAGAAGGGATAACACACGTTCTCCGCTTGCCAGAGTTTGCATCAGATTGTTGGACAGACTGGACAGTGCAACGACCGGACCAAAAGAACTCATCATCAGGATCGTGCAGAGCAACACTCCGTCAAATCCAATTTCTCCCCGCTGATTGAGCCACGCTGTAAGGAACAGCATTCCAAATGAAAAGAAAAGAATCAGAACATTCGTCCCCCCTCTTTGCGTTCCTTCCAGTTTCTTCATTTCTTTCTGTTTTGCATCCAACTCTATACTTTTTTGCTCCATCTGCGCTTCCCGTTTTTCTCCGCATCCATACTGGATCGTCTCATCCAGACCACGAAGACTGTCCAGCACGAAACTGTTCAGATCCCCGAAACGGGTTCGAAATTCCATTCCTTTTTGCGCCCCTTGTCTGGAATTCCACATTGGCACGAACGCCCCAATGGCCAGATAACCGATCAGGGCAAACAAGCCGATCAGCACATGATATCGGAAAAAGAAAATTTCCATGATCAGCGAAGTCAGAACTGCAATTGCAATCGGTGAAATGGTATGCGCGTAAAATACTTCCAACAGTTCAATGTCTGTTGTAATAATGGAAATCAGATTTCCTTTATCTCTTCCGTCCAGTTTTGCCGGACAGAGCTTTCTTAAAACCGCAAATACTTTGTGACGGATCAGTGCCAGCAGCTTAAACGCAATATAATGGTTGCATGCCTGCTCTCCATAATGCAGAATTCCGCGCAGTACCGCGATCACTGCAAGACAGACAAACAATGTCGTCAGAGAAACTCCCTGCCATATTCCCATAATCTGCAGGATTCCAACGCCTGCCAGTACGGTGAGAAAGATCGCACAAAGATATCCTGTGACACCTAGCAGAATCGCCGCTGCCATAACGTGCATCAGGGGACGGATCAGTCCGATCAGTTTTCCCATAATCTGTATTCCACTTCTTCGCTTCATGCTCTTTCCTCCCTTACCTGACACAATTCCTGCTGTTTCTGATACATATTTGCATAGCTTCCTGCCTTTTTCATAAGTTCTCCATGTGTGCCACTCTCTGTAATCTGACCGTTTTCCAACATATAAATCTGATCAGATGCCACCACATTTGCAAGCCTGTGAGAGATGAACAGAATCGTTTTCGTCTTTGCCAGCTCCCGGATCACTTCCATGATCTGATCCTCACTTTCCACATCAATATTGGATGCCGCCTCATCAAAAATATACATCGGCGTATCATGAAGAAGTGCTCTGGCGATGGCAAGACGCTGTCTCTGTCCGCCCGAAAAGTTACTTCCCTGCTCCTCCAGCATCGTATCCAATCCATTTTGTGCCTGCAAAAACTCATACAGATTTACCTGTCTGAGCGCTGCTTCCATCTGCTCTTTTGACACAGACGGATCTGCCATTTTCAGGTTTTCTTCTACCGTTCCCTTGAACAGATAACTGTTGTGTCGAACCAACGTGATCTTATCCATCAGACTGGACTCTTTGATTTCCTGAATCGGCACATGATTGATCTGGATCTGTCCCGAAAATGTACGGTTCTTCCCTGTCAACAGTGCCGCAATGGTACTTTTTCCACAACCGGACAGCCCCACCAGAGAGACAAATTTTCCGGATGGTATGGTCAGTGAAATATCCCGCAATACCTTTCGCTCCGGCTCATAGGAAAATTCCACATGCTGCAGTGTGACGTCCATCTGTTCGCCCTCAATCTCCTGCTCTCCCCTCTTTGGCTCTTCCATATCCAGAATCCTGAAAATCTTATCGCTTGCCGACATTCCGTTCATGGCAATGTGGAAGAAAGAACCCAACAGACGCAGTGGAATGAAAAATTCAGATGCAAGCAGAATAATCGTAAACGCCCCTGCCAGTGATACATTTCCTGCCAGATACTCTTTGACAGTCACAATCATTCCAATTGCTGCTCCGCCATATGCTACAATATCCATCACACTGACAGAATTAAGCTGCATAGTGAGCACTTTCATCGTGATCTTGCGGAACCGCTCTGATTCCTCGTCCATTTCTTTGGCTTTCTGCTCATCTGCCTGATAAATCTTTAAGGTTGTCAGTCCTTGCAGGTTCTCTAAGAAACTGTCACCAAGTTCTGTATAGATTCCCCAGTATTTGCTCAGCAGTTTCTTTGCGAATTTCTGTACTGCCACGATCGACATCGGAATCAGCGGTACACATACAAGAAGCACAATACATGCCTTGATGCTGATCGGTGACAATACCGCAAACAATGTGATCGGTGCAAGCAGACTGTAGAACAGCTGCGGAAGATATCTCCCATAATAAATCTCCAGCTGCTCGACTCCTTCCGCAGACACCTGAACCACCTCGGAAGTAGATACCTTTTCTTTATAGGCCGCTCCCAAACGCAGCAGCTTCTCATAAATCTGCTTTCTTAAAACCGTCTTTACATCCGCACTTGCCCGATAAGAGGCATATGCAGCTCCTTTTTCGCACAGAAAACGCGCACAGATTGCCAGGATCACAATTCCTGCCGTTTGCAGCATCACCTGCTGATCCAATGTTTTTTCAAACAGCTGCTGGATCATATTTCCTGCCGCAAACACTGCTGCGATCTGAAACAGCAGTGCGATCCACTGCCAGAAAATATTGGCTCCGATATATTTTCCCGAGCCCTTCAACAGCTTGAGTAGTCTCGTCTTAATCATATGTTTCTTTCCTTCCCATTCTCTTTTTTTCTTTTGCAGAAGTGATCACGTGCCGGATTGCCATGATTGGATGATAAAATAACATTCTCGGTCCGGCAAACCGCATCACATTTCGAATTTCTTCTCTCATCTGCGGCTTGTAACAATGTACCCTGCAGTTACTGCAGAATGTCTTTGTCTCCATAAACGGACATTTATCCACACGCATTGCGGCATAGTCTCTGAGTTTTTCACACTCCTCGCACAGTCCATGATGTTTTTCCACAGTTTTATGTTTTTTCCGGCAATAAAGGTGGATCATCAGATCCACGATCTGCTTTTCTTTTTCCCGTTTGTTCTGCACTTGCTGACTCTTTTTTATATCTTTCATTTAAGCCGCCTCAATTCTGATCGTCTTGATTTTTGTAAAGAAATATACATATTTAAAAAGAATCAGCAGAAGAATAAAAATACGCCCCGGCAGATTGCTCATCATAAAAAATGCACACATCAGCATTGCGGATGCCGGAAGCAGAATACACAGCTTTGTCTTTAATGTCATGGCACGCTCCTTTACAAAGCTGTCCAGATGATTTTTGTAAAGCTTCGTCCCCATAAACCACTTGTAAAATCTTTCCGATCCTCTTGCAAAACAAAAAGATGCCACCAGCAAAAATGGAGTTGTCGGCAAAATCGGCAGGATCACTCCCACTGCTCCGATTCCAAGACATAAAAACGCTGCTGCCAGCCATAACATTTTCAATGGATTCTTTTTCATATTCCCTTCCTTTCCCATTTCCTCTGAAAGTTTCTATTGTCTATTTCAAGATAGTTTTAACTAACATAGAGATGCTATCATAATTGATAATTATTTTCAAGTAGAATTTTGTAAAAAATCAAAAGAACTTTTTGTGAACTTACTGTCTGAAGAAAAAATTCATGATATGATAAAGAACAAGTAATTTTATTTAACAGGATGGTATGTATGGATAGATTTCAAAAACAATGGATTCGACGTGAATTCAATAAGACAAACGGCATGATTTTTCTTTATAAGATTTTGTTCAGCCAACTCACGATTTTTATTATGATGACCATGTATCGGCTGTTTCCGGCTGATGAAAATTTTAATGACGGAGCTGTCTGGTATCTGATCTCCGGTTTTCTCTGTCTCGGAATCTTTGTCATATGGCGCAGACCTTCTTTTTTCCGTACGCAGATTTTTCCGGTACATTCCCATATGAGCCCGGGAAAATTTCTTGGCTTTTTTGGAATTTTCATGATCGCGCAGAACGCTTCTTCCGTTCTTTATGTGCTTATGGAAATGGGAGCACAGCACTTCGGTTTTACATTTGCGCATTCTCTGGAAGCTGCTACGGGAGGCTCTGTTACGATCTCTATGCTTCTCTACTCCGGATTTGCTGCTCCGCTGATCGAGGAATTCATTTTCCGCGGTGCTGTTTTAAAGACATTGGAGCCTTTCGGCAAGTGGTTCGCCCTTCTGGCCTCCTCACTTGCCTTTGCTCTGATGCACGGAAACTTCGCACAGATTCCATTCGCACTGGCTGCCGGACTGATCCTTGGATATATCGCTATGGAATACTCGATCTGGTACAGTCTCCTTCTGCATATTTCCAACAACCTGATCCTGGGAGATATGCTGCCCTGGCTTGCCGGACTGATGCCGCAAAACAGTGGAAATATCCTGTACAATGTGATCACCAATCTGCTCGTCATCCTTGGAATTGTGCTCCTGCTTCGAAAATACCGCTCCATTCCCCGCATCTGCAGCAGCGAATCTCACAATACTGGGAAACTGTTATTTTTATATTTTACTTCCGTTTTTGGAATTTTATTTACACTGTCCTGTATCTGGAGCGGATTTGCCGGAATCAGTCCGCTGTAGGTCTTCTGCCGGCAGAAATGTCCGGCTATACACCGCACAGCCGGCAGACACTGCACCTGTGATGAGAAAAATCCAGGCCTCTGCTCCTGTCATTATTTCAAACACCACTCCGTACAGAATCTGTCCCACGGGCTGCGCACAAGTGGCAAGTGCAATCACCCATGCCACCACTTTCCCCACCAGTTCCGGCGGTGTCTCCGTCTGAATACAGGACATCGTCTGTATGGTATAAAGCGAAGCACAGCACATGACCGCAAATCCACAGATTCCCAGAATGATATACGCAATTTCATCACTTTTCACCAAAAGCAGCGCCATTCCCATCGGACACAAGGAAAGCGCAGCTGTCAGAAGAAACTTCCAACTGCTCTGAATCTTCAATCTGTCAGAGCATGTTCCTGCCAGGATTCCGCCCGCCAGTCCTCCGACTGCCAGAATTGCCTGCATAAATCCATACATCTCTGAATTATTATTTCCCGCAAACTGAAATCTCTGGGTGATGATCACCGGAATTCCTACCATGATCAAAGAGGAAAGAAATAAATTGATCACCCCACAGCAAATTGTCATTTTCCCAAGTTCCGGTTTTATCTTCGTAATATAAGTAATACTCTCTTTCCAGTCGGAACGTACCGTACTCCATAACCCGGTCTTTTCCGCCTGTTTTACATATGGAATATGGATAAAAATTTCCATCACTGCAGACACTACAAAGCAGATCATACACACTGCCATAACCGGCATAATTCCCCATGTATGATATACAACTCCGCCAAGTGCCGGACCGAGAAGCCCTGACAAGGAAGAAACCATATTGATCCACGCATTCGCCGACATAACAGATTCCCGTTTTACCAAAAGCGGAATACTGGACTGCACCGCCGGCTGATATGCCCCGGAAATTCCATATAACAAAAAGAGCATTACAAAGACAAGCGCGACCAGATCCATCTTCCCATACAACAGCAGAAAAACTGCGATCAGCGCTGCCGTAAAAAAATCCAGTCCAACCATAATATTTCTCTTATTGATCCGGTCAGCGATCATCCCTCCGATCGGTGTCATTACGATCAACGGCAAAAACGCGATTCCTGTAATACTTCCATATAGCGCAGCGGATCCCGTCACATTCAGCAGATGCAAAGGGAGTGCAAACCGGATCACGGCATTTCCAAACAGGGAAATGATCTGTCCTGCCAGTACCATCAAAAAATCTTTTCCAAACTTTTTTTGTTCCATACTTCCTCCTTTTTCATACCAACCGTTGGTATGTATTAGTTTGAAAAGAAACTGCTCTGCATAACAGAACAGTCTTTTTTCTATTCTTTCTTGTGTGTCTCATAAATATCGCAATATGTCTCCAGCCGCTGTATCATGCTGTCATCAATCACATCCAGGCCATAATTCAACAATAACTTTTGCAGAAACCTCATCCTTGCAATGGTATCCTGCCGGCTTCCCTGATAGATCAGCGGATTGATCCAGACCGCACCAAGCAGGATCAGCACTTCTGCAAGTTCCTTCGGAGAATCTGTCTGAATCGAACCATCCGCAATTCCCTCTTCCAGAATAGGGAGGAAAATATCCGGAGCTTCCTTCTGCACGGACTCCTGAAAATATTTTACCAGAAGCTGCGGATTTTTCAGCATATCCGGTCCTGCCGTAAACATATCCTCCTGACGATCTGAAAAAATGGAAGCCTGAAACAACGCTCTGATTTTTTCCTTTCCGTTTAAATCTCTGCGCTGACGAATCTTCTGCATCTGTGCCGTAGAATCTGTATAAAGCTCCTCCGCCACTGCATACATAATCTCCTCTTTCGACTTAAAATGATGATAAATCGCTCCTTTACTCAGTCCCCCAAGATGATCGATAATGTCCTGAATGGATGTATGTTCATATCCTTTTTCAATAAATAATCTTCCGGCTGTCTCTATGATCCGGTTTCTTGTCTCTTCCGGATATTTATTTCTTGCCATAATTGCCTCCACGATCGCTTTTGTACTGCTTACTATAGTATGATTTGATTATACATACCATTGGTATGTATTGTCAATATCATATTTTCATTTTCTTTAGTAACTCTACCACATACCGCTGAGCTTTTTCCCCGTATAAAAAGACATCGTACAGATTTCCGTTCTGACTTTCCCTCTCTTCTGCCCGGATGCCGAGCGCTTCTCCTTTTTCTGTCAGAAAGGTTCTGCTGTATCCGTTCCAGAACTTCTGCTCCAGATACCCTTCTGCCAGAAGCTCTTCGGTGATGGATTTGATCGTCAGACGCTTCATCGTCTTTTCATCCCGCAGTCCGTTGATGGATGCCACGAATTCGCTGACTGTCGTCTCCGTGACAAAAGCGATCTGCTGTTCCATTTCCTCTGTCAGATGAAATGCCTCTTTTCTTCCTTTTTTTGCCCGCTCTGTCAGCGGAATCTCTGAAGCATTATAGTTCGTCTCCTCTGCTTTGTATGCCGCCTTATCTCCATTCGTAATATCACGAATGCAGTATAAAAATGCCTCCCCATACTGTTCCAGTTTTCTGGATCCCATCCCATTGACTGTCAGCATTTCTTCTTTTGTGAGAGGGATTTTCACGCACATATCATGAAGCGTCTTATCAGATGCCACCATATACGGCGGAATGGATTTTTCTTTTGCCAGTTCGCTGCGCAGCTTTCGGAGTTCTTCAAACAGATGCTGTGCTTTTTCACTCAGGTCTCCCAGTCCTTTCACACCTCGCCTTGCAGATGTTTTCTGTACTTCCGCTTTTCTGTATGCGATCACAAACGGATCCGTCCCTTGAAGCAATTGTTCTGATGTATCTGTGAGCTTCAGTAATGCGTATTTATCTTTTGTCTGGCACAGATAGCCTCGCTCCAGCATCGCCTGAATGATCTCTTTGATGCGTTCCTGTCCGATTTTGCTTTGTTTTCCATAACAAAGATTGTCGTTCATCCGGTAATTCCGGATTTTTGCAGTATTTTCGCCAAGCAGCGTGCCTGCGATCATGTTCACCCCGAATCTCTGCCCGGACTCACGGACGCATTCAATCACATCTGCTGCCGCTTCTGTTGCGTCCATCTCTTCCAGTTCCTCCAGACAGTTGGAGCAGTTTCCACAGGGCTCTTTTGCCTGTTCCCCAAAATAGCCGAGAATATAATTGCGCAGGCATCCCGTGGTCGTACAGTAGGTTGTCATCTTCTGAAGCCGCTCCCGATCCTGCACCTGGATATTCTGCATCTCTTCCGGTGTGTATTCTCCATAGTTTTCCTTGCTTTCCAGCAGAAACTGATTGATAACGACGTCCTGAGGCGAATAGTAAATGATGCATTCTGCCGGCTCCGAATCCCGTCCGGCTCTTCCCGCTTCCTGATAATAATTTTCCAGACTTTGGGGCATATTGTAATGCAGGACATACCGCACATTGGACTTATCGATCCCCATTCCAAACGCATTGGTTGCGATCATCACCTGGATCCGATCGTAAATAAAATCCTCCTGACTGCTCTTTCTTGCTTCATTGCCCATTCCCGCATGATATCTGCCCACGGAAAATCCCGCACTTTCCAGAAACAGGTAAAGTTCATCCACATTCTTTCTTGTGGCACAGTAAATAATTCCGCTTTCATCCGAATATTTTTCCAGATACTCCCGGATTCTTTCTTTTTTCTCTTTTGTTCTCTGCACCTCAAAATACAGATTCTCCCGGTCAAATCCTGTCACTGCCACATAAGGATTCTGCAGCTTCAGTACTTCCCGGATGTCTGTCTGTACACGCTTTGTTGCCGTGGCAGTAAAGGCTGTCACGATCGGACGTACAGGAAGCTGGCGGATAAATGAAACAATCCGCACATAACTCGGTCTGCAATCCTGTCCCCACTGGGAAATGCAGTGAGCCTCATCTACAGTCACCATAGAGATTTCGGCATGACAGGCAAAGTCGAGAAACCTTGGAGTCTCCAGACGCTCCGGCGCCACATAGACGATTTTGTATCGTCCCGCTTTTGCAAACTCCAAAGCTTTTGCAACCTGGTTTTCTGTCAGCGAACTGTTGATATACGCTGCATGGATCCCTGCTTCGTTCAATGCTTTTACCTGATCCATCATCAGAGAAATTAACGGTGAGATTACAATGGTGATTCCCGAAAGCATCAGCGCCGGCACCTGATAGCAAAGAGATTTTCCTGCCCCGGTCGGCATAATGGCAAGCGCATCTCTTCCCGCCAAAATCTGATCGATGATCTCCTCCTGTCCCGGACGAAATGAATCGTATCCAAAATATGTTTTTAAAATCTGTAGTTTTTCCGCTTCCACTGCCAGATATCCTCTCTTTCTAAATTCCAAGCGTCTTTCGCACTTGCTCTCTTCTCTCATAAAACTCCTGATAGAACGCCTGGTCATCTGCCGCCTCATATGGAGTCTGATAAAACAACCGAAGGATATACGTCGTAAGGATCTGGATATTCTCTTTTTCCAGTTCTATCATTGCTTCTTCACAGGTTAACAAAAACTGATGCCAATCTGAAATATATTTTTCGTAGGATTTCAAGTTCGGAATTCCAAGCCATTTTTTCACTTTCACTTTTCCGCGATTCTCTTTTTTGCACTCTTTTGTCAGAAGAAAATATCGAAATCCCTCTTCTTCATACAGCCTTCCCAGAGGAAACAGTCGGCAGATTCCCGACCGAAACGCATGAATCCCACATCTTTCGTTCTCATCCAGAAACGGACAGGCATCCGTCTTAGGATCCATTTTTAAATTTGGAAGGATCATACCATCCACTACATTTAACTCGATCTCCTGATTCAGAAGACCGGCAAAATCCTTCCCGGTTGCCTGTTTCAAATGAAACAGATCAATGGGATCCAGAATAATAGATTTCCCCATTCCCCGACAGCATGCCGAACAGCCCTGGCAATCATAACAGTCCGCTTTTACCATGTCGTTGGAAGTATATAATTTTCCATCTGAAATCTCATTTAAATCTACATTACGCCTCATACAAGCTCCTTTATCATCTAAAATATTTCTAACCAGTTTATTTTAACACGCTTTTTATGGACTGGACAACAGCAACTATTTCTCCGTCATTTTTGCCAATTTTATATCCACTTCTCCACTTTTTTATTGCAATATGATACAATACAAAAACAAACAACCTAACAAAGGAGGGCACACTATATGAATCACCTGAATTCTATTTATCAGCGTCTGCAGTCTAATTACAGCGATTGTGATATCACATACGCTCCCGGGCTTTTGACTGTAAAGTGCAAAAACGGTGAAATCCGGGCAGACGGTTTTTGTACCTGCTTTCTCGAAGATGGAAAGACCGTACAGGAGCTTTTGGAAAAAAACGATGACAATCTCTATGAAGAAATAGAACGATTTATCCTTTATCTGCAGGAAGGCGGAGCAGATGCCGCACAATCGGATGAATTAAAAATGCTGAAAAACCCTGCTTATCACAATGCATTTACACGTTCCGGCAAAATTGCCGGTCGTATTTTATTGATCGCAGGCGGTGCAGAACTTCTGCTTTTGGCGTTTTGTTTCCGTCAGGATCAACTGCTTTTCTTTTTACTGCCATTGCTGATCTGGCCGATTTTTTCACTGGCTCTGATTGCCTTTGTGCGCAAAAAGATCCTCGCCCGGATCTGGATCTGTCCGAATTGTGGCTCCCGGCTTCCTTTGACCTGTTCTCCTTTTTCAGTTATCATTGAATACGTAGCTTCCTGCCCTGCTTGCGGAGCAAATCTGGAGACAGAGTCACTTCCATCGGAAATTCCGGAGACAGACGATGAGGATGGAAAAATATCCGATACAGCAGATCAGCCCATGACGTTCTCCCCGAATCCAGAAGGAGTGGTCAAACCGCCTCGTAAATGGCCGGCACTCCTTTCCGGTATTGTGATCATTTTGTACAGTCTCCTGGGACTGTTTATGACACTGTTTTATATGGGGGATGCCCCTTCTGTCGGGATTGCACTGGGAATTGTGATGCATGTGAGCATTCTTCTGGCAGGTATCGCCTTGCTGGTTTGTCGTGCTCCAAAGCTGCCGGAACATTCCCGTCCTGTCATTTGTATCCAGGAGCGGATTTTTGTTTCTGTTTTAGCGTTTATTGTATGGCCACTGGCACTTTTTCTTTTGTTGATTGCTTTCGGATACTGCGTCCAGCCTCCTCTGGATGTTCCATTTGGTCTGATCATGTTTCTGATTGGACTGGGACTTCTCATCTGCGGGATCTGGATGCTGTTGGCCGGAAAAAACCGCAGATTGTACGTTTTTGAAAACGGAAGTCTGACTTATATGACAAGCTGGGGACGCAAACGTGAACTTCTTCCCGGACAGCGATTTTCCATCCGCTTCGGAGCCAATGACTCCATTCAGTTTTTAAATGCGGACAAAAAGAAAATTTTCTCGATCGAACGCAATATGCGCGGCGTAGACAAACTGGCGGACTGGATCGAATCCAGAGAGATTCCGCTTGAGATAACAAAGTTAAAAGAACAGCAGATTCAACAGGAAGAAGGAATCGAACCTGTCATTCAATGGCGGGAAGAATATACAACCAGACTTCACAGCCACCTGAAAGAAATCCGACTTGGAAAATGGCTGGTACTGGCACTCTTCTGGGCCGGCAGTATCATTCCGCTTTTCTTTTTCATCACAGGAGCCTTGAAGTTCAGCCAGACCATCTACCTGATGGCAGCTTCTCCCCTTCCATTGATTGTATATTATCTGGCGTTTGCGCCTGTCCTGACATTAAACGGAAAGCAAAAAGGCGCCACTGCAGAATGGCAGTCTCACCATATCCGCTTTTCTTTCCTTCTGGTCTTGCTTCCTGCATTGTGGCTGATGTCAGTATTTCACTACGGTCTGGAGCACGTACTGATTATGGAAGAAAAATGGTACACACTGGCATTCTGGTTTGGACTTGGCGCAATCTTTATCATCGCCTTTGCCCTTCGCACTCCAAAACGTCTGCGTGGAGAAGGGCTTTTCATGATCAGTCTGTCACTCCTGTTGGTGGCAGAACCGATGGTGTATGCCGGTAATTTTGCCCTGTGTGGAGAGGAAATCCACTATCCGGCAAAAGTACTGGAACGAAATATAGAACAAGACGATGACAATGATTCTCTGGAATATTCTTTGACTGTGCAGTTGGATGACGGAACAGCTTTTGAATTTCCTGTTACTGAAGAGTTGTATGAAATGGAAAAGTCCGGAACAGAATTTGTTGTATGTCAGAGAGAAAATCCATTGGGTGTGCGGATGCTGGATCTGCACTTGCCGCCGGAAAAATAGTCACAGATATTTTTATAAATGAACTGAGAAATCAAAATTACAATAAGGAGAAAAAATATGTTCAATATAATAGAATTGTTATTTCCTGTGATCTTCATACTAATCTTTATAATGATTATATTCACTTTTGCAAAGGGGATTTCTACTTGGCATAAAAACAATAATTCTCCCCGTTTAACTGTATCAGCAAGAATCGTTGCAAAACGCCAGAATACCACGTATCAAAATCATCCAAACGCTGGAGATACCTCAGGAGCTCATGGATATCATACAACATCCAGTACTACTTATTATGTCACTTTTCAAGTGGAAAGCGGTGACAGAATAGAGATGTCTGTATCCGGCTCAGAGTACGGAAAGCTTACAGAGGGCGATGAAGGAAAATTGACATTTCAAGGAACAAGATATTTACAATTCAATATGGAAAATTGAACAACAAATACATCATTGAACAGTGAATATTTCAATGATACAATTCTATCCATTAGAATAAATTATTAGGAGCAATACAGAAACTTATGGAAAAAAATACATTAGGTGAAACAATCTATCATTTGCGTAAAAAATCTGAACTGACACAAGAAGCATTGGCGGATGGTATTTGCTCCCCTGTTTCTATCTCAAGGATAGAAAACGGAAAACAAATGCCATCGGGAAAAGTTTTAGAACAACTCCTTGCACGCCTTGGCACAAGTACTTATCAGCTCTGCAATATTTATTATGAAAACGAGTGTCAGTCATCCTTACGCCAAACTTTAGATGAAATCAGTGAACAAGTATCCGCAGGTGAGTTTATTCAGGCAAAAAAGACATTACAGCAGCTTTCTACTGAAAAAATGGACATCGCTAATCTCCAGTACACCAAAATGATTCATGTGGCAATTCGTATGCATGATGGTGCTGCAGACGAGCAAATGGAAACTGAATTAACAAACGCACTCCATCTGACAAAACCCAATATCGATTTAAATGATTTTCGCAGGGAGTTGTTTTCCCCTACAGAGGCTAATATTCTTGTCATGCTGACAGCTGCAAAATATATGACAGGTAAAAATTTAGAAGCGATTCGCATTGGTGAGGAAACTCTGTTTGCCCTGGAACACAGCCATAGCCGCCTTTCTGACTATAAGGTTCTTCAGATCAATTTAGCGCATAATCTAAGTCAAATTCTGAAGGATGAAGGACGATATCAAGAAGCGCTTCTCTATGCAACAAAAGCAGAGAATCTCAGTATTTCCGGAACAGAACAGTTTCTCCTTCCGGAAATTGAATTTAGTATTGCCCAAATACTGAATCATATGCAAAAAAAACAAGAAAGTCGTATGCGTATACAATCTCTGATTCCCTATATGCGCCTGATCGGGAAAAAAGAAATCGCAGATTTGGCTCAAGAATATTTAACAGAAAACTTAACAAACGATGTAAATTAAAACTATACATGGCTCGATATGGAAACGCCGCATTCTTCCCTTTACAATTTACTTGTCGAAGGGAGGTATCAAGATGATGAAAAAAATAAAATGGGAACACATCCTGCTGTTTTTCTTAGAATTACTAGTAAATATGGCAACTGTAGGTGTCGCAATTTTATTAAATGCGTTAATTGATGCAGCACAAATTTCTATTACTAGTGGAAATACCTACTATTTGCAAAAAACTTTACTGATTAGCATTCTTTACGCTGTATGTTTAGGCATACTGATCTTTTTATCCAATCGGTACAAGGCTTACTACATCAAAAAATATTTGCTCGATATACGTAATTCATTAGCAAAAGGTACTTTACAAGCCAGTATCTCTGATTATGAAAAAACAGGAAATGCATCCTATGTTACCGCATTTAACCAAAATTTTTCTATCATTGAAGAAAAAGTGCTGCAAAACCGTATTTCCATCTTAGACTCTGTCATTTGTATTGTATTTGCTGTTATTCTCCTTTTATACATGAATCCTATTATTGCTGTTGTTTCCATTATAGCTATGTCAATACCCAGCTTATTGCCAAATTTTTTCAATAAAGTACTTGGAAAAACACAACAAATAGTCATGGAATCTACAACAGCCTACAATGAAACAGTCTCAGACCTTCTTAATGGTTATGAAGTGGTAAAGACGTACCATGCAGAAGAGCAGATGCTTCATAAGTTTTCTATTGCAGCTCAAAAATTAGAACGTAGAAAAGAGCATTTTTCATCTTTGATGGCTGGTGTATATGGGGTAACTACGCTTTCATCTGTCGTTGTGCAATTCTTTATTATGGGGTTGGCTGGATTTTTCGCAGTCAAAGGATATATTACGATTGGCAGTATTGTCGCAGTCACTCAGCTTACCGGACAAGTGATTTCTCCTGCCTTCGAGCTTTCTGCAAATATTAGCGAACTAAAGTCTGCCAGACCTGTATTGGATACTTTGCATACTCTTTCTCATCCTGAAATCCATGAGAAAAAAACAGGACACAAACTCAAAAAACATATTTCACTACGAAATGTAAGTTTCAAGTACGATGACAGAACTATCTTAAAAAATGTATCGGCCACTTTTGAAAAAGGAAAGAAATACGCGATTCTCGGAAAAAGCGGAAGCGGAAAAAGCACACTATTAAAACTCCTTGCAGGATATTATCCGGAATTCGAAGGAGAGATTTGTACAGATGAAATCGCAGCTCTTCCAGACAGACTGGCTATGATTCATCAAAAAACTTTTTTATTCAATGATAGTGTTCGAAATAACCTTACTCTATGGAAATCATACACAGAAAACGAAATTTCAGAAGTTATTAAAAAAGCTGGATTAAAGGAAGTAATGGAACATTTACCCCAAGGACTTGATACAATAATTGAAGAAAATGGTAGTAATTTTTCAGGAGGGGAATGTCAACGGCTTGCTATCGCCAGAGCATTACTGAGTGGAAAAGATATCTTACTAATGGACGAAGCAACATCAGCATTAGATGAGCAAACCGCAAATGCTGTAGAAAGCAGTATTTTATCATTGGAAGATATCACATGTATCAGCGTGACTCACAGGCTCTCTCGTGAAAACATGAAAAAATATTCAGCAGTTTTGAAAATGGATAACGAAGGATTACACGAATATGTTCTATGATATTATGCAAATAACTATTATTTCTATCGCTGTGCCTGCTGCCATAATTTACTTGAGTATTTGCCAAAAACAACATGCGGAACTATATAATAAGGTATTTGAAGCAGGATTCACACATGACGTTTCTGCAGAATCAGTAGAAAAGTATCGAAGAAATTACGTTTTAACAGAAATCATGTAAATTGTAACCTATTGCCTTACAGAATTGATGCAGATGTGCTATATTGAAGATGTAAAAAGAACAACCGCCCACAAGGGGTTGACCCATTAAAGAATGTACATAGAAAATGCCACCCAAACTCGCCAAAGTATCATATCATTCTGAGGGTGGTTTTTCTATGGCTTAAATCATCAGTGACATTAGTGCCAAATATGTATCCTGTAATGCTTTGTATTTACGAAGCAATTAGCATTCCTTATTATTTACATTGTTCTTCTAACTGTTTCTTAAGCTGCTCAAGTTCGCTTTCTTTTTGTTGCAAAAGAACTTCCTGAGATGCAAGCAACTCACTTTTTTGCTTAATAGTGTTTTGCTGTTCCTGAATAGTACTCTGTTGTTCATCGATCGTATCCTGCATTTGATCGATCATATACTGTACGGTATTCTTATCCAATATTTGTAATTCTTTTGAAAACAATCCCATAACTTTCTCCACATTCCTGCAAAGCTCATAAATCTCCCGGTACATAGGAATAAACTTCGGATATTGTTTGATTAGCTGGACGATTATTTCCGGATTATCCTCGCTGAGAAATGTGAGCCACGCATCTAAATCGTTTTTGATACCTTTATTGTGACGGGTTTCCCGATAGATGTCAAGTGGGATGAAAACGAATTCCTGCAGAAGCTCCATATGAAGTCCTGTATCTGACTTTTGACAAAAATGGTGGACATAATCCTGCTTGTGCCGTTTCATCTCTCCGGAACTTTTTTCTATAAAAACAATGGTATACACGCTTTTTATATCCCGATAGCTGAATTTCTTTTTCCGTTCATTTTTGGCACGTTTGTATTGCCGGAGCAAAAGATCAGCGGAATAGCATGCGCTGCGTTGTCCGGGAAAAGAATATCCTATTTTTTGCACTTCAATGTTTGCAATGCTTCCATCTTCCAGTTGAACAACAATATCCATAATAAGCAAAGCATTTTCTTCTGCAATTCGGGAAGAATCGTTTGGAAGTACGTGTAAAATACGAATATGCCGTTGTAATATCAGTGACAGTAATTCTTCCAGACGTGAAGGTGCAGTATCCGGATTTAAAATTTCTTTGAAAAAAGAATCGTAAAGTATTTTGACACCCTGCATTCCTGTGCAAAATTGCAGAAATTCTTCTTGTTGGGATTCGTCCCACGAATCAAACAGAAATTTTAATTCAGGGGTGGTTTGAATTTTTTTACAAAGCTCCTCTCGGGTTTGAATCATTGGAAAATATTGTTTTAATCCATTGCTCATAAGCGGTTCCTCCTGATGGTTTGTGAATTAGATTGAAAATTTGATGATTTCATCTGGATTTGTTTTTTGAAAATAAAGAAGAGAACATGGAAATAAAAAGAAATATCCGTTCTCCTGAAATGTTATGGATAAAGTCTAACATGAGGAATATGAAGTGTCCAATAAAAATTTCATAAATAGAATAACACTTCCATTCCTCGCTACTATTTTGCAGATTTTTGTGCAAGATTCCCCATAAAAAATCGCCTTTCACTTTCCTCAAGCAAAAGACGATTTTTACGATTTTCTTCTATTGTGCAGTATCCTTTGTAATCAGCTCCACTTCCACCGGGATGGTTTTTTCCACTGTTTCTCCCTGCAAAATCTGAATCGCGGTCTCAACTGCTGTCTCTCCCATCAGATTCGGTTTCTGTGCCACGGTTGCTGCCATTTTCCCTACTTTGACTGCTGCGACTGCATCGTCTGTCGCATCAAAACCAACTACCAGGATTTTCTTGTTTCCAACTGCTTCCACTGCTCCAAGTGCCATCTCATCATTATGTGCAAATACACCCTGAATTGCAGAATTTGCCTGCAGCATATTTTCCATCACGCTCATTCCCTCGGAACGGTTAAAATTCGCGGTCTGTTTGGAAACAACATTCAGCTTTTCATCTGCCACCAAATGGAATCCTTTTCCTCGCTCGATCGTTGCACTGGCGCCGGAAACGCCCTCCAGTTCTGCTACTTTTGCATTTTCTCCAAGAAGTGATACCATATATTCTGTTGCCATTTTCGCACCTTCCACATTGTCGGAAGCAATGGCACAGTCTACGTCTACTCCGTTTACACCACGGTCTACTGAAATCACTTTAATTCCTCTTGAAACCGCGTCCTTCACTGCCGGTGCAACTGCATCAGAATCCACCGGATTTACGATCAGGACACTGATATTTTTTGAGATCAGATCTTCGATATCGCTGGTCTGTTTTGCCGCGTCATCCCCGGCGTCTACCACGATCAGTTTTTCCCCTTCTGTTTTTGCCTTTTCTTTTGCACCTTCACTTAATGTGACAAAGAATGGGTTATTCAAGGTGGAAACGGAAAATCCAATACTGCCGTTTCCGGACATCTCACCTGATGCGTTTTCCGTTTCTCCGTCAATCGTAATGGCATTGCATCCTGTCAATCCAAACACCAGAACTGCCGCTGCCAGTATGCTTACAACTCTCTTCATTCTCATACCGCACTCTCCTCTCTTATCGTCTTCTGTCAGACAATACCGCGATCAAAATTACAATTCCTTTTACCACATCCTGATAATAAGAAGATACTCCCAGGATATTCAATCCGTTATTTAACACTGCAATGATCAAAACACCGATGAATGTTCCCCAGATTTTTCCGCGTCCTCCGTTCATACTCGTTCCGCCAAGCGCTACGGCTGCGATCGCATCCAGTTCATATCCTTCTCCCAGTGTCGGCTGTGCAGAACCAAGACGGGATAATAAAATCAACCCGGAAAGTGCAGCCATACATCCGGAAATCGCATAAGCTGCCAGTTTTGTGCAGTCAATATTGACTCCTGCCAGATTGGCTGCTTTTGCATTGCTTCCTGTCGCATAAATATGACGTCCGAAAGTTGTTTTCTGCAGTACGAATAAGAAGATCACAAAAATCAGTAAAAACAAGATGACCGGAATCGGAATGTGATAAAAGTTTCCTTTTCCTACCACTTTCAGTGTAAAGCTGTCTCCCAGGTTGGAGATCGGTTTTCCATCCATATAGATCATCGTCAGTCCACGGAACACGGTCATTGTAATCAACGTTGCAATAAAGGGCTGTAATCTGCCTTTTGTTACAAGAAATCCACTGATACATCCAAATCCGGTTCCGATCACCAGCGCCAGGATCATTGCCAGTCCCACCGGCATTCCGCCTGAAATAAATCCTGCACACAATGCCGTCGTCAGAGCAAGTACCGAACCTACAGACAGGTCAATCCCGCCTGTCAGAATGACACAAGTCATACCAAATGCGATGAGCCCGTTAATAGAAGACTGTCGAAGCAGTGATAAGAAGTTCCCCACTGTCCGGAATTCCGGACTGATCGCTCCGATCACAACAATTAACAATACAAGCGCGATCAGCGCTCCCAGATCTTGTATATAATTTGCCGCTTTTTTCTTATTCATTGAGATTTCCTCCTGTCGCCAGAATCATAATATTTTCCTGATTTGCCTCTTCTTTGCTTAAAAATCCTCTCACCAGACCTTCTCTTACTACCATTACCCGGTCAGACATTCCGAGCACTTCCGGCAGTTCGGAAGATACCATAATAATCGCCACTCCCTTTGCGGCAAGATCATTGATAATACTGTAGATTTCCTTTTTTGCCCCAATATCCACACCGCGGGTTGGTTCATCCAGAATCAACACTTTCGGATTCGTGTACATCCATTTTGCAAATACAACCTTCTGCTGGTTTCCACCGCTTAAGTTATTACATTCATGCTGCGGTCCAAAACACCGGATATGTAACTCCTCGATCCCCTTTTTGACCAGCTCTTTTTCTTTCTCTCTCTGGATCACCCCGTGTCTGGAAATACGCTTCAGATTTGCGAGAGAAATATTTTTCATAATGCTCTCTTCCAGCATCAGCCCTTCTACTTTCCGGTCTTCTGTGATAAATCCGATTCCGTTTTTCATTGCCTGTTTCGGCGTTTTGTTCTCGATCTGTTTTCCATTCAGAAAAATCTCTCCCGTCACATGCGGCATATTTCCGAAGATTGCCTGCATAATCTCCGTTCTTCCGGCTCCCATCAGCCCGGATACTCCCATCACTTCCCCTGCATGCACTTCAAAAGAAACCTTTTCAAATACGCCCGGACAGGTCAGATTTTTTACTTCCAGAACACGATTACCGATGCTTACGTTCCGCTGCGGATACCGCTCTCCAATCTCTCTTCCGATCATCATTTTGACTACATCATTCATGTCTGTCTCAGAAATCTTCTTTGTGTCGATATAAGTTCCATCCCTCAGGATCGTAATCCGGTCGCACAGTTCAAAAATCTCTTCCATCCGGTGCGAGATATACACAATGGAGACACCCCTTTCACGCAGCGCGTTTGCAGCCTCAAACAGTACTCTCGTCTCACTCTGTGTCAGTGCTGCCGTCGGCTCATCCATGATGATCACCTTTGCATTTACCATCAGCGCCTTTGCAATCTCAACCATCTGCTGCTGTCCTACGGAAAGCTCTTCCATCCGCTGTCCCGGATCGATCTCTACTCCAAGGCGTTTCAAGATTTTTTCTACTTCCCGGCGCATTGCTTTTTTGTCACATACACCGCACTTCTTTTTGATTTCTTTGCCGAGAAACATATTTTCTTCTACTGTCAGATCAAATAACACGTTCAGTTCCTGATGGATAAATACAATCCCTGCTTTTTCTGCTTCTCTGGCATTTTTGTAGCAGACTTCCTGTCCGTCCACGATCACCTGCCCCACATCTTTTGTATAAACACCTGTCAAAATCTTCATCAACGTCGATTTTCCCGCACCGTTTTCTCCCATCAGTGCATGAATTTCTCCGGTACTGAGTACAAATCCGGCATTGTTCAACACGGCATTGTTCCCAAAAGACTTGTTGATCCCTCTCATTTCAATTTCCATAAGCTGTTCTCCTCTCTTAGAAAATACAACCCGACTGTAAAATAATATTTGCATAAGGCGTTGTCTCTCCGGTTCGAATAACTGCCTTGCATGTTTTTGTCATTTTTTTCAGATCGCTGTGCAAAACAAATTGTATCTCTGGTTTGAAACCCGTTTCATACTTTGCAAAAAATTGTTCGATCTGACGGAGTATCTCCGGATTCTGAAGTTTCATCTCCTCTGCCAGTATGATCTTCTCTACTTTCATATCTGCCCCTACTTCTTCCAACACATCCATAAAAGACGGCTGTCCGAATTTTACGGCCAGATCGATCCGTTCTGTCTCATCCGGGATCGGCAGTCCACAGTCTCCGATACAGATTGTGTCCGTATGTCCCATATAAGACAGCACTCTGGAAATATCACTGTTTAAAATCCCCTGTTGTTTCATGCTCTTCCTCCCAGCTTTTCCAATTCTTCTTCGACTTCCTGTGCCATCGGCATTCCGCTCTGTGCCCCGAATTTTTCTGTGGATAAGCTGGCTGCCACATTCGCATACCGAAGTGCTGTCTCCATATCCGCTCCTTTTGCTCTCTGCAGGGCAAATGCACCGTTTAACGTATCTCCTGCCCCGGTCGTATCTGCCACATTCGCTTTTCTCGCCGGTACACTCAAGATTTCTCCATTCTTCAAACAAGTAATCACACCTCTGGAGCCCTGTGTGATGATCAGTTTTTCCGGATACTCTCTTAACAAGTCCTCTGTAGAATACTCCTCTCCAAAAATCAGGACCGCTTCATGTTCATTTGGTGTTACATACGTCACTTTTTCGATCACTTCCAACGGAACGTTTGACGCCGGAGCCGGATTTAACACTACCGGAATCTGATTGTCATAACAGAAATCTACAACATAATACACCGTATCCAACGGAATCTCCTGCTGCAGCACAACCATATCAAAAGTCTTCAGCTCCTCTTTGATCCTGTCAATATAATCTCTGTCCACTTTCCCGTTTGCTCCCGGAACCACGATGATCGTATTGTCATTTTCTCCGACTGTGATCATAGCAATCCCGGTCGGAACTCCCTCTAAAACCTTGATATGTCCCGTCTCTACACCGACTTTCTTGAAATTCTCCAATAACCGGGTACCATTTGCGTCATCTCCAACACATCCGAACATCTCCACTTTTGCTCCGAGCTTTGCCATAGCAACCGCCTGATTCGCACCTTTCCCTCCCGGAATATAATGAAGGCTGTCTCCACGAAGTGTCTCCCCTTTTAGCGGAATCCGCTCTGCGGTCACCGTCATATCCATGTTAATGCTTCCTACTACTGCCAGTTTCATTCTGCTTCTCCTTTCTTTTTCGTCGTCTGACGCCTGATCAGCTCAACATCAAATATATTTTCTTTCTGATACGAAATCTCTTCTCCATGATGGATGATCATCTGTACTGCCAGTTTTCCCATTTCTTCAATGGGCTGGGAAATGGTCGTCAGCTCCGGTGTCATTCTCCTGCTGAACTCAATATTGTCAAATCCGACCAGCTGTACATCTTCCGGGACTCTTCGCCCGTTCTGATGAAGCACCTTATAGACTGCCATTGCCGCCATGTCATTGCTCGCCAGGATTCCATCGGTATCCGGGTATCTGCGAATCAGTTCTTCTGCTGCCGCAAGTCCGGCATCGTAATCATAATCACAGTCGATCCAGACAGCTTTTCTTCCATACTTTCTGCACACATCCTCATATCCCTGATAACGCTGCTGCCCGCTGGAAAACTTCATCGGTCCCCGCAGGCACACAATATGCTGACAGCCGCATTCAATCAGATGCTCTGCTGCAAGTTTTCCTCCTTTGTAATGATCTGATTCGATAAATGCGATCTCCCGTCCCTCAGAAAGCTTTCTGTCCATCACGACAACCGGAAGTCCGCATTCTGCAATCTTCTTTCCGGTCCGATCGCTGTTGGTCATGATCACAATTCCATCTGCCTGCATCTGTACAAGCATCTGAATGTTCATCCGTTCTTTCTTCGGATTATTTGCTGAATTGCATAACAGCATCTTATATCCGTTTTGAAAGGCTTCCTCCTCCACTGCTTTGGCGATTTCACTGAAAAATGGATTTTCAATATTCGGAACGATCATTCCAATAATCTTTGATGATTTCTTAAACAATGCCCGCGCCAGTTCATTTGGCTTGAACCCCGTTTCTTGAATAGCATCAAGAACTCTTTGCTTCTTCTCCTCATCCACATTCGCTGTTCCATTCATCACTCTCGATACAGTAGCAGGTGAAACTCCTGCAATCTTTGCAACTTCTCTGATACTTGCCATCTTATGTCCTCTTTCTTTTGCTGCTGTGAAACTTTTTGAAACCCGTTTCATATCTTGATTTTATTATAGGCATAACTCCTGACATCTGTCAATCTCCTTTGTACACTTTGGTGGTATTGTATAGATATCTCTCTTTTCTTTTATTCCTATCGCCCAAAAACTCTGCCTTTTTTATGCATAATCCCTATTTTATTTTTCCGCTTCCATTATACTTGACTGTTTCAGTCCAATATTGTAAGATGAGACAAAACGTCAGGGAGGTCAGATATGTTATTTACCAAAGAATGTGATTATGCAATCCGCATCATGCGTGCATTATCTTCCGGAGAGTTAATCAGTGTCTCACGGATCTGCGAGATGGAGCATCTGCCCTCTGCCATGACTTACAAGATTACCAGAAAGCTGGAAAAGTCCGGATTTTTAAAAAGCTGTCGGGGTACCAACGGGGGATATGCGCTCAACTTAAAGCTTGCAGATATTTCTCTCTATGATCTCTGCGCTGCCATAGATCCGGATATCCTTCTTTTAGAATGTATGAAAGAGGGTTATCATTGTTCTATGAACAGTCCGAAAAATCCATGTCTGGTACATCACGAATTCTGCCGGCTGCAGAATATGTTGGTGCAGGAAATGAAACAAAAATCTCTTGCCGAATTATTTCGGTAAGTGTTTTTTTGCCTTAATCTTTACTATTTTAGTACAGTTTTATCAAAGGAGGATTTTACAAAATGAATCAATGTTATGGATGCAATACATGCAAAAGCGCAGACAAGCCTCTGGAAGGCTTTATCCGCTCGCTTCCGATGGAAACTTCCCATCACCGCGTGGAAGGACAGAGCACAAAATGTGGATTTGGACTGCAGGGGGTCTGTTGTCGTCTCTGCTCCAACGGTCCTTGCCGCATTACTCCAAATGCGCCGAGAGGAATCTGCGGTGCCGATGCCGATACGATCGTAACCCGCAATTTCTTAAGAGCAGTAGCTTCCGGAAGCGGATGCTATATCCATATCGTTGAGAATACTGCCCTCAATCTGAAGAAAACCGCCCAGATCAAAGGAGAATTAAAGGGTCTGAAATCGCTGGAGCATCTGGCGGAGATGTTTGGAATTACAGACGAAGATGTCTATGTAAAAGCAGAAAAAGTGGCAGATGCCGTACTTGCCGATCTGTACAAACCGGAATATGTTTCTGCAGAACTGATTGAGAAAATCGCATATGCACCACGTATTAAACGCTGGAAAGAACTGGGAATCATGCCGGGCGGTGCAAAAGCAGAAGTATTCAAAGGTGTTGTAAAATGTTCCACCAATCTGAACTCCGACCCTGTGGATATGCTTACCGACTGTCTGAAGCTTGGGATTTCCACAGGAGTATACGGACTGACTCTGACTAACCTGCTCAATGATGTTCTCCTTGGCCAGCCGGAGCTTCGCCTGGCCCCGGTAGGACTTCGTGTGATCGATCCGGATTACATCAACATTATGATTACCGGACATCAGCACACGATTTTCGTAGATCTTCAGGAACGCCTGATTTCAGAAGAAGCAAAGAAAAAAGCGCAGGCTGTTGGTGCAAAGGGATTCAAACTGGTAGGATGTACCTGCGTAGGACAGGACTTACAGCTCAGAGGCGCACACTATACCGAAATATTTGACGGTCATGCCGGAAACAACTATACAAGTGAAGCAATCCTGGCAACCGGAGCAATCGATGCAGTTCTTTCAGAATTTAACTGTACTCTTCCGGGAATCGAGCCAATCTGTGAAGAATTGAAGATCAAACAGATCTGTCTGGATGATGTTGCAAAGAAAGCGAATGCGGAACTGATGCCGTTTGAATTTGAAAACCGCGAAGAACAAAGCAGCATTATTATTGATAAAATCATCGAAGCCTACAAGGAACGACGGGGAAGTGTTCCGTTACATCTCATGGAAGAACATGGAAATGACCATACATTAACGGGTGTCAGTGAAGGTTCTTTAAAATCCTTCCTGGGCGGAAAGTGGACACCGCTGATCGAACTGCTGGCATCCGGAGAGATCAAAGGTCTTGCCGGTGTGGTGGGATGCTCCAACCTGACTGCAGGCGGACATGATGTCTTAAGCGTGGAACTGACAAAAGAACTGATTTCTCGAGACATCCTCGTCCTCACTGCCGGATGTTCTTCAGGCGGAATCGAAAACTGCGGACTCATGACTCCGGAAGCTGCCAAATATGCCGGTCCAAAGCTGCGCGCTGTCTGTGAAAAACTGAACATTCCGCCGGTTTTGAATTTTGGTCCTTGTCTTGCGATCGGCCGTCTGGAAATCGTTGCAACAGAAATCGCCGCAGAGCTTGGCGTAGATCTTCCACAGCTTCCACTGGTACTTTCTGCCGCACAGTGGCTGGAAGAGCAGGCACTGGCTGACGGATGCTTCGGACTTGCACTGGGACTTCCGCTGCACCTTGGACTTCCTCCGTTCGTAACAGGAAGCAAAACTGCAGTCAAAGTACTCACAGAAGATATGAAAGAACTGACCGGAGGACAGGTCATCATCAACGGAGATGCGAAAGAATCTGCTGATATCCTGGAGCAGATTATTCTGGAAAAACGCCAGGGCTTACATATATAGGAGGTGCCGCTATGAGACGAATTATGATCGATGCCTCAAAGTGCGATGGATGCAAAAACTGCACCATCGCCTGTATGCAGGCGCACCGGGAAACACCGGGAACTGTTTATGATCTGGATCTGACGGACATCCGCAATGAATCCAGAAACCACATCGAAAAGCTGCCGGACGGAACCTATCGCCCTATTTTTTGCAGACACTGCGATCAGCCGGAATGCGTGATGTCCTGTATGAGCGGTGCTCTGACAAAGGATCCGAAAACGGGACTCGTATCTTATGATGAAACAAAATGTGGCTCCTGTTTTATGTGCGTTATGAATTGCCCGTTCGGCGTCCTCAAAGCAGATACTGCCACCCGTACCAAAGTCGTAAAGTGCGACTTCTGCCTGCAGGACGGTGCAGAACCAAACTGCGTAAAAGCCTGTCCAAAACAGGCAATCTATGTTGAGGAGGTGTCATTATGATGCATGTTATTATCGGAGTGGGGGCTGCCGGGATCACCGCAGCAAAAACCATTCGCAGCCAGCAGCCGGATGCCTCTATTACCATGATTTCCACAGATGAGCATGTACACTCCCGCTGCATGCTTCACCGTTATTTGAGCCATGAACGTCAGGAAGATACCTTGTCCTTTGTAGAACCTGACTTTTTTGAAACCAATAAAATCGAATGGATCAAGGGTGTTTCTGTAAAAACAGTGGATGTAAAAAACCAGCAGGTTCTGCTTGATAATGACACATCCTGCCACTATGACAAACTCCTGATCACAACCGGTGCAAACAGCTTCATCCCGCCTGTTGGACAGTTCCGTGAGGCAAACAATGTATTCGGACTGCGGCATCTTTCGGATGCTCAGGCGATCCGCCCGCTGGCCGATCAGGCAGAACAGATTCTGATCGTTGGTTCCGGTCTGGTTGGAATGGACGCTGCCTATGCATTTCTCGAGCAGGGTAAAGAGGTTACTGTTGTGGAAATGGCAGATCGTATTCTTCCGATCCAGTTAAATGAAACTGCCGGAACTGCCTATCGGAAATTATTTGAAGAACACGGATGCCGTTTTCTTCTTGGAAAAAAGGCTTCTGAAACGCATATGAACAGCAATGGTTCAATCGACTATGTCCTTCTGGATGATGGAACCCGGGTAGACTGTGATCTGGTCATTGTTGCTGCCGGTGTTCGTCCCGCAGTTGAATGCGTACTGGATACTCCGATCGAAGTAGATCGTTTTATTAAAATGTCTGACACCATGGAAACTAGCTGTAAAGATATTTACGCTGCCGGAGATGTAACCGGATTATCTGGAATCTGGCCAAATGCCATGAAACAGGGACAGGTTGCCGCTATGAATATGTGCGGAATTAAAACACTTTACGAAGACCGTTACGCTATGAAAAATACAATGAACTTCTATGGACTGGTTACGCTTTCCCTTGGAAGAGGAACAGAAGAAGAGGGAGATGTTGTTCTCGAACAGGAAGATTCTCACAATTATAAACGTGCCATTTTACGAGATGGAAAATTAGACAGTATTTTATTACAGGGAAGTATTGATTATTCCGGAATTTATCAATATCTGATCAAACATAAGATCGACCTTTCCGGTATGGAAAAAGATGTTTTTCATCTGTCTTTCGCTGATTTTTACGGAGTGAAAGAAAACGGCGGATATTGTTATCAGGATCAGGCATAAAGTAAAAGCATTCCTGCATGGATCATTGCTTCTTGGCATATGATTCCCGGCAGGAATGCTTTTTATTTTATTATCTCGCAGATTCACCAACTGCAGCTGCTCCGCTCAATCCCTCTTCACTCTTTCCCTGGTCATAAACTTCCCTGTCTAAAAGCTGCTCGGATTTTGCCACAAGAACTGCTGCTGTTGCCGCACCTGTCACATTTGCTGCCGTACGCATCATATCAACAACACTTGAGATCGGAACCAGAAGTACAATAATCTCTACCGGAAGTCCTGCTGCAGTAAACAGTGCTGTGGTTGTTACTGTGGAGGTTCCCGGAACTCCTACTGTTCCGATGGAAACGATCAGTGTAAGTACAATCAAAAATGCATACTGACCAATGGAGTACGGAATATCAAATATATTGATGGCAAGTACAGCCAGAAGTGTCGGCCAAATTCCCGCACATGCCGGCATTCCCAGGTTTGCTCCAAGGGCTGCGACAAATGACGCAATATCCTCATTGACTCCCAGCCTGGATACCAGCTGTTTTACGCTGACCGGAATGGTTCCCACGCTGGACTGGGATGTAAATGCCACCACCTGTGCCGGCCAGAATCCGCGGAAAAACCGGATCGGACTTAATCTGCCTGCAAACCGGATCAGTGCTCCGTCTATCAGGAACATCTGGATCGCACAGAGTACGTATGACAGTACAAGAACTCCCAAAAGCGGTATCAGTTCTTTCGCACCATATGTACTTACCGCATTTGCGATCAGAGAAAGTACTGCAAATGGTGTCAGATCTACTACAAATTCCACTACTACGAACATCAGCTTATTCGCTGAATCAATGAAATTTTTGAATGACACTGCCGCCTCTTTCTCTCGTTCCTGTAAGTAAACAAGCGCAACTCCTACCATGATCGTAAAGACGATAAACGGGACAATCTCGCCGTTTGCTGCATGTGAAACAACATTTTTCGGAAACAGTCCCACGATCGTATCGAGAAAGGAAGGAACTTCTTTTGGCTCATAATCTGTAGGCAGTGTAAAATTGATTGACTGTCCTACTTTCAGACTTCCCGCAATGATCAATGTCAGTAACGATGCTGTGAATGTATTTGCGACCAGCCAGAAAATACTTTTAAACCCGATTGTCTTTAATTTGCTGATATTATCCAGTGACGAAATACTGGAGATAATACTTACAAACAGCAACGGAATAACCAGCGCCGAAATCAGATTTGTATAGATTCTTCCGAAAACCGCTGTCAGCTCCACATGTCCCTTAAATACGATTCCGATCACGATACCGAATACAAGGGCCAGTATTGTCAGTATTCCGAAATCCACATTCTTTTTTCTTCCCAGATAGGACAGCAGTACAAACAGAACTACTGTAATCGCCACTGCCGCTATCGCTAAAACATCACTATCCATTATTTTACTCCTTTAAATGCCGCATCAAGATCTTCGATCAAATCTTCTACTTTTTCAATTCCGATCGAAAGCCGGATCGTGTTTGGTTTGATTCCCTGATCTAACAATTCTTCCTCCGTACACTGGCTGTGAGTGGTGGTTGCCGGATGAATCACCAGAGATTTCACGTCTGCTACATTTGCCAGCAGGGAAAAGATAGACAGCTGATCGATAAATGCCTGGGCCGTCTGCGCATCTCCCTTAATCTCAAAAGTAAAGATAGAGCCGCCTCCGTTCGGGAGATATCTCTTATATAATTCATGGGTTGACTCCGTTTCCAGTGAAGGATGGTGTACAGCCTCTACCTGCGGATGATTCGCAAGATATTCCACGATCTTCAGCGCATTGCTCACATGCCGCTCAACACGCAGAGATAATGTCTCCAGCCCCTGCAGGAAGATAAAGGAATGGAACGGTGAAATCGTTGCTCCGGTATCACGCAGAATCACCGCACGAATATAAGTGACAAATGCCGCTGCTCCCACTGCGTCTGTAAACGATACACCATGATAACTCGGGTTGGCTTCTGAAATCCACGGATATTTGCCGGATGCCTTCCAGTCAAACTTTCCACTGTCAACGATCACGCCTCCAATCGCTGTTCCATGACCGCCGATAAATTTCGTTGCAGAGTGAATCACCAAATCTGCACCATGTTCGATCGGCCGGATCAGATACGGTGTTGCAAATGTAGAATCTACTACCAACGGAATATTGTGTCTGTGCGCGATCTCTGCCACCTTCTCCAGATCGATCAGATTTGAATTCGGATTTCCAAGTGTCTCTACAAATATCGCTTTTGTATTTTCCTGAATGGCTGCCTCAAAAGATCCTTCTTTCTCAGGGTCCACAAACGTTGTTGTCACATCGTTTGTGAGCGGAAGAGTATGCGCCAGAAGATTGTATGTGCCGCCGTAGATGGTCTTGGATGCCACAATATGCTCTCCCGCCTTTGCAAGTGCCTGAAATGCATAGGCAATTGCTGCCGCACCGGATGCTACAGCCAGCGCTGCCACACCGCCTTCTAATGCTGCAATACGCTGTTCGAAAATATCCTGTGTCGGATTTGTCAGTCTTCCATATATATTTCCTGCATCACGGAGTCCGAAGCGGTCTGCCGCATGCTGTGAGTCGTGAAATACATAAGAGGTTGTTGCATAGATCGGGACTGCTCTTGCATCTGTAACCGGATCTGCCTGTTCCTGTCCAATGTGTAATTGCTTTGTCTCAAATCCCCAGTTTTTAGAATCTCTGATATCTGCCATTTCTATTTCCTCCTTCTTTGGAATCTGTTTCTTTCTTAATTCCTTGTAATCACATTAACATAGTAGGATTTATTTGTCCAATATAGATTGAGAATATCCTGTTATAGATTTATTTTATAGCAGACTCATTGTTTTGTATGGCTGCTTTAACCGTATCCAGAAACATTTCATGTATTCTGTTGTCCTGATCTAATTCCGGATGAAATGCCAGCCCAAACTGTGTCCCGTATTTTACTGCCACGATCCGATCATCTACTGCCGCAAGAACTTCTACTCCTTTTCCAACTTTTTCAATATATGGAGCTCTTATAAATGTCATCGGTATTTTCCCGATTCCCTTCATTTCCTGTACTGTACGGAAACTTCCAAGCTGTCTGCCATAACCGTTTCTTTTCACCGCTGCCGGCAATGTTGCAAAATAAATATTCCGGTCATTTGTCAAATTTTCCGCCAGAAGGATCAGGCCGGCACAAGTTGCCAGCACCGGCAGTCCTTCTTCGATTTTCTGCTTCAATATCTGATACATGTCCAGCTCTTTCAGAAGTTTTCCCTGCACAGTACTCTCACCTCCGGGAAGGATCAATCCATCAAACGGTTTCATCAGGTCCTCTTTTTTGCGGAGTTCCATACATTCTATTCCCAGGTCTTCTATTTTCTTCCGATGTTCCGCAAATGCTCCCTGTACTGCAAGTACTGCGATCTTCATTCTATCTGCCCCTTTCCGCCATCAAAAGTTCTATCTCCTGTTCATTAATTCCTACCATTGCCTCTCCCAGATCCTCAGAAAGCTCTGCCAGCATCCTGTAGTCTTCAAAGTTTGTTACCACTTTTACAATTGCTTCTGCCCGCTTTCTCGGATCTCCTGACTTAAAAATACCAGATCCCACAAATACGCCTTCTGCACCAAGCTGCATCATCAGCGCCGCATCCGCCGGAGTTGCGATGCCTCCCGCCGCGAAGTTTACAACAGGAATACGTCCGTTATAATGTACATATTCAACCAATTCATACGGCACATTTAGGGCCTTTGCTTCCTCAAACAACTCATCCTCCCTCATGGAGACCAGTTTTGCAATTTCCCGCTTCATCATTCTCATATGTCTGACTGCCTGTATCACATCTCCTGTTCCCGGCTCTCCCTTTGTACGGATCATAGAAGCTCCTTCATTGATCCTTCTAAGCGCTTCTCCCAAATCTCTTGCACCACATACAAATGGTACCTGGAATTTGCGTTTATTAATATGATAAACATCATCTGCCGGAGAAAGTACTTCACTCTCATCGATATAATCAATTTCGATTGCCTCTAATATCTGTGCTTCAACAAAATGTCCGATCCTGCATTTTGCCATAACTGGAATGGATACTGCTTCCTGAATTTCCTTGATCATCTTCGGATCACTCATTCTGGATACTCCGCCCGCTGCACGGATATCAGCCGGAATCCTTTCCAGCGCCATCACTGCACATGCTCCCGCCTCCTCTGCAATCCTTGCCTGTTCCGGTGTTGTCACATCCATGATCACTCCGCCTTTTAACATCTGTGCTAACTGCTTGTTGAGCTCATATCTTTCTGCACTCATTTGCTGTACCTCCTCTTAATTGCTATCATTTTTATATGAATACTACATTAAGATTGGCTTTTCTTAAATATCCAGTTTTAACGCTTTTAACCATGCCAGTTTTAAAAACCAAAAAATCTCCCTCTATTATTTCCAGTATTTTTCCACTTCCCGCTCAGCCTCTTGAAAAGAAAGCTGAAACTTTTCCTGCATCTTTGCACATACGTTCTCTTTTTCCATTCCCATTTCCTGTAATAATTCTACAGTGGCCTGTCTTCTTCCTTCTTTCAGTCCTTCTTTCAGTCCGGTCTCTTTATAAATCGTAGAAAAATACTGATGATCCCGGATCATACGCTCTCTTTCTTCGTATTCCAGACGTTTTTCCTCATCTGCGCTGATTCGATTCAAATCCTCATAGGCTTTCTTAATATATTCGTTTTTTTCTGCTGCCATTTCAAACTCCTCCTTAGTCTCTGCATTGATGAACTGAAGCCATTTCAGCAGCTCTGTCTCGGGATAATCATGTTTTGCCAGCTTCGGAAGCTCCAGTGTATGAATCTCAACTTTATCACTGTACAGCTTTCTCCCCTCATCTGACCAGAAGTGAAAGCAGGAATAATATTCCTCATCATCAAACATGGTAAAATTTAAAATCCCGATATGAATGCATTTCTCTAATTTTTGATAATTCTCTCCCGGTTTCAGCTGATCTGTAAACATCTTCCCTAAATAGAACAAGGTGCGCTCTGCCCAGTATTCACTGAATGTCACTTGAATTTCGATGTCGATCTGTTCCCTGTTATTCAACAGAACCCGTACATCCAGAATCCCCAGCTTCTCATCTTTATCCTTCTGACGCAGATGAGATGGTAAAATCCTGCTCTCAATAACATCTTCCACATTGATTCCAAGTACCGCTGCTAAAAATGCGTTGCGTACCTCTTCATCTTCCATCAGCTCTTTAAAGCAGAAATCCACCTTTGGCTTCATTAAAAATTGTGTTGTTTTTTCTTTTTTCATACATGCTCCTCCTTGGTTCTGATGAAATCCAGAATATTTTGATGAGCATGTAACTGTATTTTGACTTTATTATAACTTTTGATACGATATTTCACAATTGCAAATACAGACAAACTCCCTTTATTCTCTTATCCATCTTTTCTACATTTTGATTTGGGAATTATATTGAATGGCACCTTCTGCCATATTGGAAATTTGAAAGGGATTCCTTTCAAGATTGATTTTATTATACTTGAAATTTTGTATGGATACAATGAAATTTCCGTAAATATATTATAAAAAAACAAGGAAGCTGTGCCTTTTGCGCAAACTTCCTTGTTTCTTTTCTCTATAAATTCCAGCGTTTTCCCTGAGATACTCTCAATCGGTTCATGGCTCTTGCCAGAGATGCCTGGGAATGGTAATACTCCTGAATGCTCTGTTTCTGGCGGATTCTCTCTTCTGCACGCTCTTTCTGCTCCTGTGCATGACGGATGTCGATTTCTTCCGGTTTCTCCGCGGTATCTACCAACAGTGTCACACGGTTGTTGACTACCTCTGCAAATCCCCGGCCAAACGCAACTTCCATCCAGTTTCCTTCCTCGATTTCCATACGTCCCATTCCGATCGTCACTGCGATCACCATATTTTCATGGTTTGGCAGGATTCCTTTTTCTCCATCCGGCGCCGGAATCACAAGCTTTCTGCAGCGTCCTTCGTAAAAAACCCTGTCACTTGCGATGATTTTCAAACCAAATGTATCCATATGCCACGCTCCTATTCTGCAGCTTCCTCAGCTTTTGCCTTTGCAATGACATCGTCAATCGTTCCTACATTGAAAAATGCAGATTCCGGATAGGCATCCATCTCTCCGTCAATAATCATCTTAAATCCACGGATTGTCTCTTTTAACGGAACATATTTTCCAGGGATTCCTGTAAATGTCTCTGCTACAAAGAATGGCTGAGACAAAAATCTCTGGATTTTTCTCGCACGCATAACAGTTGCCTTATCTTCATCTGACAACTCTTCCATACCAAGAATTGCAATAATATCCTGCAGTTCTTTGTATTTCTGAAGAATTGCGATGACTTTATTTGCCACTTCGTAATGCTCTTCTCCGACTACATCTGCTTCCAGAATACGGGAGCTGGATTCCAGAGGATCTACCGCCGGATAGATACCCTGCTCTACAATCTTTCTGGAAAGTACAGTCGTTGCATCCAGATGTGCAAATGTTGTCGCCGGAGCCGGGTCAGTCAAATCGTCCGCCGGCACATAAACTGCCTGTACGGAAGTGACAGATCCGTTCTTTGTAGAAGCGATACGTTCCTGTAATTCACCCATCTCCGTTGCCAGTGTCGGCTGATATCCTACTGCAGACGGCATACGCCCAAGCAGTGCGGAAACCTCAGATCCGGCCTGTGTAAAACGGAAAATATTATCGATGAAAAGAAGCACGTTCTGATGCTGTTCATCACGGAAATATTCTGCCATTGTCAAACCAGTCTCAGCCACACGCATACGCGCTCCAGGCGGCTCATTCATCTGACCGAATACCAAAGCAGTCTTCTCCAGAACACCGGACTCTTTCATTTCAGACCAGAGGTCATTTCCCTCACGGGAACGCTCTCCGACTCCGGTAAAAATAGAGTATCCACCGTGCTCTGTCGCAATGTTTCGGATCAGCTCCTGAATCAGTACGGTCTTACCAACTCCGGCACCACCGAACAATCCGATCTTACCGCCCTTTGCATATGGTGCAAGAAGGTCGATGACCTTGATTCCCGTCTCCAGGATCTCTACTACAGGGCTCTGATCTTCAAATGTAGGCGGTTCTCTGTGGATCACCCATTTTTCTGCATCCTCGATCTGTTCTCCATTATCAATTGTTTCACCTAATACATTAAACAGTCTGCCCAGTGTCTTCTCACCGACAGGAACTTTGATTCCTGCTCCGGTGGCTGTTACTTCCATATCTTTATGCAGTCCTTCACTGGCAGCAAGCATCAGGCAGCGCACCTCATTGTTTCCAAGGTGCTGTGCAACCTCCATGATGCATTTCTTTCCGTTGTTTTCAACTTCCAGAGCATCTTTGATATAAGGAAGATTGCCGTCTTCAAATACTACGTCAACGACAGGTCCCATAACCTGTACAATTCGTCCTTTATTCATATGCTATTCTCACTTCCTTTTCTGCTTCTGCGCCTTCGCACCGCTGCAAACTTCCGTAATTTCCTGGGTAATTGCAGCCTGTCTGGCTCTGTTATATACGATTGACAATTCCCGGATCAGGCTCTGTGCACTGTCTGTCGCAGCTTTCATTGCCATCATACGGGCATTGTGTTCACTGGCATATGCCTCTACCAGACATCCGTAGACCATACCAATGACATAGTTCGGAACAATACTGTCCATTACACTGTCCGCAGACGGATACAGTTCAATTGCCTCCCGATACATATTCAGAGGCATCCTCATACTTCCAAAGTCTTTGGTCTCCAGCGGAAGCAGCTTCAATTTTTCCGCATCTGCCTGTACAGAATTCTCCATGCGGGTGTATACAACATACACTTCATCCAGCTCCCCTGCCAGAAACTGATCGATCACCGACCAGCCAATATCTCTGGCACGGTGCATCGTCGGTTTCTGAACGGTATACTGGAAATTTGTGTCAATCTCTACATTATGTTTTGCAAAATAATGCCGTCCCAGCTCACCTACAACAAAGAGCTTGTGAATCCCCGGCTGTGCAAGGATCTCTTCTTCCAGCTTGATAATATTATGATTATAAGCTCCGGCAAGTCCCTTGTCTGCCGTAATTACGATCGAACCGATCCTTTTCTGCTCTGCCGGGATATCCTGGCGGGCATCAAAATAAGAATGCCGGATCTCTGGCACATGGCGCAGGATACGGGAAATCTCACCCTGAAGTCCATAAAAATACGGCTCTGTATCCGCCAGTTTTTTTCTGGCCTGCGTCATTTTTGAAGAGGAAATCATATACATCGCATTTGTGATCTTCATCGTATCTTTTACGCTGTTGATGCGGCTCTGTATTTCTCTGATATTTGCCATATTAACACCTGCTCTTCTTGAATTCCTTTGCGGTCTCCACGATCTTTTCGATCAGTTCTTCTGTCAGTACCTTTTTCTCTTCGATTTCCTGTCCGATTTCCGGATAATCTGAATCGAAATGACGAAGCAGGTCTGCCTGGAACTGTTTGATTTTTGCTTTTTCTATTCCAAGCATCACTTTATGTGTAGCAGCACACAATGTGATGACTTTTTCATGCAGACTGAGCGGATGGTAAAGAGGCTGCTTCAAAAGCTCCATCAGACCGCTTCCGTACTCAAGCTGCTCTTTTGTTGCAGCATCCAGATCTGAACTGAACTGTGTGAACACTTCCATCTCACGATACTGTGCCAGATCGATACGGATACTTCCGGATGCTTTTTTCATTGCTTTTGTCTGTGCGGCACCACCAACACGAGATACGGAAAGACCTACGTTGACAGCCGGTCTCATACCTGCCGCAAACAGATCACTTTCCAGGAAGATCTGTCCGTCTGTAATAGAAATTACGTTGGTCGGGATGTATGCAGATACATCTCCTGCCTGTGTCTCGATGATCGGAAGTGCTGTGATAGAACCTCCGCCCTGCTCTTCACTTAAACGGCTGGAACGCTCCAACAGTCTGGAATGCAGATAGAATACATCTCCCGGGTATGCCTCACGTCCCGGTGAGCGACCGAGCAGCAGAGACAGTGCACGGTAGGCTACCGCATGTTTGGACAGATCATCGTATACGATCAGCACATCTTTTCCCTGATACATAAAATGCTCTGCCATTGCTGTTCCTGCATACGGCGCAATATACTGAAGCGGCGCACAGTCACTTGCTGTGGAAGATACCACGATCGTATAATCCAGTGCATCATTGTTCTTCAATGTATTTACGACTTTTGCAACAGTAGAAGCCTTCTGTCCAATCGCCACATAAATACAGATCACATCTTTTCCCTTCTGATTCAAGATTGTATCCAGGGCAATGGATGTCTTTCCTGTCTGACGATCTCCGATGATCAGCTCTCTCTGTCCGCGTCCGATCGGGAACATCGCATCAATAGAAAGGATTCCTGTCTCCATCGGCACACTGACCGATTTTCTGTCAATGATTCCCGGCGCCTCCTGCTCGATCGGGCGGTAATCATCTGCTTCGATCTCACCCTTTCCGTCGATCGGAGCCCCCAGTGCATTGACAACTCTTCCTACATATTTATTTCCAACCGGTACACCGGCCTTTTTTCCTGTACGAGTTACTTTTGTTCCTTCTTTGATATCTGTGTCCCGTCCAAAAAGAATGACTCCGATTTCATTTTTCTGAATATCCTGTACCATTCCTTTCAAACCCGTATCGAAGGTAACAATCTCTCCATACATTGCGTGATCAATCCCATAAATAGTCGCAATTCCGTCACCTACAGCAACGACTGTTCCCACTTCGCTGTCTTTGCTCACACTGTCAAAATTTTCTATCTCTTCTTTTAAAATAGAAATAATTTCATCTGAATTGATTGAACTCACCTTGTTCACCTCCAGGTTAATTTTTGTCCTAGTCTGTCCAGACGTCCTTTCAGACTCCAGTCATATTCATCGCTTCCTGTGCGCAGAACAAATCCGCCAAGCAGCGTACTGTCTGTCTGAATCTCAATCCTGGCCTTGCTCGCTTCATATTTTTTACAAAGGAACGCTTCCATATTTTTGAGCTGCTCGTCACTGGGCAGCTCTACACATGTCAATACGGCACTTAAGATACGATCCTGCTCGTCACAATATCTGTCATATGCAGCAAATATCTCCGGAATCAGATCCATTCTCTCATATTTACATGCCACTTTCAGGAAATTTCTCATTTCCTGCGGAAATACCTTGTCGATCACACGTTCTTTCTTCTGTGCCGGAATTGTCGGATTCACAAACACATCATGAAGCTGCGGTACCTCCTCAAATATCTCTCTTGCTTTCTGTATGGCTTCCTTCGGAACATTCAGCTCATACAACACCTGTGCATACCGCATTGCTGCAGATGAACAGTACATCTGACTAGTTGTTGTCTGTGTCTTCATGAGCTTCACCTACTTCTTCCAGAAACTTATCATATATTTCCTGATTATTGCCTGTCTGTTCTGCCACGATCTTCGCTGCAGCTGTCATTGCAAGTCCTGCGATTTCAGACTGGAGTGCACTCATTGTCTGCTCTCGTTCTACACGGATATCCGCCTTGGCAGACTCGATGATACTGCCTGCTCTGGCATCCGCCTCCTTTACAATACGTTCATACTCTGATTTGGCGTCCTTACGTGCTTTCTCTACGATCCGCACAGATTCTTCTTTTGCCCCGCCAAGTGCCTGCGCATATTCTTCCTTCATCTTCATCGCATCTTCCTGTGCATTCTGGGCATTTTTCAATCCGTCTTCGATCAGCTGACGGCGCTTTTCCATAATGTCGGTCACAGGCTTGATCAAAAACTTCTTTAATAAGAAAGCCAGGACGATCAGGTTAATCATGGTATATAGAAAGTTCATATCAAATCTCAGCACTTCCCACACCCGCCTTTCCTGTTAATTCTATTTGCTTATTTTAAGAAGAATACGATCAGAATACCAATGATAAATCCATAAATTGCAGTTGCCTCTGCAAGTGCACAACCAAGGATCAGGTTCTTGCTGATCTTGCTTTCAGCCTCTGGCTGTCTTGCGATTGCATCCACTGCTTTTCCTGTTGCGATACCAATTCCCACTCCTGCTCCAATACCTGTTAATACTGCGATTCCTGCTCCAATTGCAATAAGTGCTCCCATAATTCTAATCTCCTTTTTATTCTTTTATTTGTTCAAAAATTCCGTTTCTATTCCTGTTCTTCTGTCATAAACAGTGCGGTCAGAAATACAAATACATATGCCTGAATCAGACCGTCAAAAATATCGAAATAGAAATTCATCGGAAGTGGTATAATCAGCGGAACAAATGCTTTTAAAAGTTCCATTACCACAAATCCTGCCAGCATGTTACCAAACAGTCGCATACAGAGCGACAATGGGCGGATAAAAATTTCCAGAATCATAATCGGTGCAACCACCGGCACCGGTTTGGCAAAATGCTTGACCCAATGTTTCATACCGTTTTTATGTATTCCTGAATATTCGATCAGGCACATACTCATCACGGCAAGTGCTGCTGTTACATTCAGATCTTTTGTCGGCGGCTTAAAGCCAAGCAGACCAATCATGTTGGCGCACGCCAGATAAAGAAGAACTGTGATCAGATACGGTATATATCTTTTGTTCCCTTTACCGAGGATCCCTTCAAAGAAATCCGTTGCCCAGTCAATTGCAGCTTCCAATGCCAACTGAACTTTTCCCGGGTTTTCTACCTTCAGATTTCTCACCAGAATCAATGATAATCCAACCAGAACCGCCATAATGATCCATGTAACAACCACGGACTCCGAAATTCCGCCGAGAACCGGAAGTTCAAATACTGTTTTACAGTTCAGCTCTTCCATCAATTCTGTTGCTAAATTTTCCGTATCGCTCCCTCCCTTTCCTGTCTCTTTTTTTAATTACTGCCCTTTGGGGGTCTTCCCTTTTCTCTTCCAGGTGGAGGCCTCTTACGAGCATAAAAAAGGAAATTTCATGCTTCGAAATCTCCGTACTGTAATCCCTTTTCAGACAGCGTGCCTAAAAAGTTATCTAAATCCTACTCCCAGCAAGTGGGTTTGTCAACAAAAAAAAATTAGAGTTTTATTTTTCCGATCGCACTCTTTTTTTGTCGAAATTCCCAGTGTTTTAAAATACGTTTTTTTCTTTTTTTAGGAATATTTCAACCTTATTTTACTGACTTTTCGTCATTTTTATTTTATACCATTCCTTTTTCACTAATATACAGTAATTCATTTGCACTTTTTTCATCAAACTTCCATAATATTGTGAAATACCTGTCGTTCTGTTTGTGGAAATACTCTCTGAAACCATAAAAAAAGAGGACTTTCTGCACATAGAAGCACAATTCTGTGTACAAAAAGTCCCATTTCCACCTTATTCTCTCTTTTGAGACTGCATTTTCTCCTTATTTTCAGACTCTTCCAGAGATTGTTCCCTTGCAATTTTAAGGAAATCTCTCTCTGCTCTTTTTCTTCTCGGAATAAATCTGCCTGCAACGCCCTTTCCACGGCTTCTCACATAGAAAAATCCAATCACTGAAAAAACTGCTGCACCGATAAAATTCACAAACAAGTCTTCCATTGTGTCGATCAGTCCGATGTCCAGATATCCGCCCACCCCCAATGGCTGTCCATTGATCAGCACTTCCCTGATCTGATCGATCGTCACCGGAACATTTCTTCCGTCCGGATTCAGCATGACCGATGTGATTGCAGAAAGAACCGTATCCTTCTGCATATCAAATCCCAGAATCTGATCCATGCCAAATTCAAAAAACTCCCACACAACTCCAATTGTCATAGAAAAACAAAATGCCACAATCGCAGTAAACACCGGTGACAGATGAAAGACTGTGCGCTCACTCCGATTGAGTAAATCAACCAGTGAAAATCCGATTGCTGCCGCTAAAAATCCATTCAGCGTATGCAGTACGGTATCCCAGAACGGAAACAGCAGATAAAATTCATTGATCTCACCTAATATCTCCGCTGCAAATATAAAAAACAATACGATGATCTCCAGCGTTGTAGGCAGCTCTATTTTAAACGTTACCTGCACAAAACTTGGAACAATCAGAAGCAAAAGTGTCAGAATGCATAAAAATACGTTTTCATAATTCTGATTTAAAACCTGGAGCACCAGCATCACGATCACAAGAATCCGCAAAATAAGATACACCATAAATGAGCTTTTATGTTCCCTGAGTTCCATTTTTATCGCTTCCGCCATATGGCGGAAATAGCCGTTTTGTTTTTTCTCTTTCTTTTCTTTCATTCCCCGCTCCCTTTCTGCTCTTCTGTATCATTTCAAACGATACTTCCATTTCCTTTACACTTAAGAATATTATAGAAAGATAACATCGGGATTGCAAGATTGTTCTGTTGGGGTGCCTTCATTGCATTCATAACATTTGTTGCTTTGGATTTTGAACATCCTAACCATTCCATAATATTTGCCTGTCCAAATGGTTTGTCTACTCCACTTTCCAGAAATACCCTGCCACTATTCTCAATAAATTTCTCCGTAATCTCTGCTTCCTTGAATAATGGCAAATACTTTTCAAAAGTGTTGCTTACTTTTTCATTAGCGTTGCTTACCTTTTCTTTAGCATTGCTTACTTTCCTGACTTTGCAATAAATTATATCTTGCACTTTCTTTTTGTTTTCTCTAAACTGAAACTAAAATAATTGTTACAAAGGAGAATTTCATGCAGCATCCCTTTCCTTATGAAGTCATATACAGTGACAGAAAATCCCTCGCAATTCAGATTACTGCACAGGCGACGGTCCGTGTCCGGGCACCCAAAAACTGTCCTGCCCCGACCATTGATACATTTCTTTACGAAAAGCAAGCCTGGATCCTAAAGCATCTGGACTCGGCATCTCAGCGTCTTGAGCAATCTTCTGAAAAACCTCAGATTTCTGAAAATGACCGGAAACGATACATCCAGCTTGCACGGGATATTTTTACACGCAAGACAGAATATTATGCCCGTATCATGGGCGTCACCTACGGCCGTATCTCCATCCGGGAACAGAAAACCCGCTGGGGAAGCTGCTCCAGCGCCGGAAATTTAAACTATAACTGGCGTCTGATCTTCGCTCCGGAAGAAATCGTGGACTACATCGTTGTACATGAACTCGCCCACCGTCTGGAAATGAATCACTCAAAAGCCTTTTATAATATTGTAGAATCCGTACTGCCCGATTACCGAAAAGCACAGAAATGGCTGCGGGAAAATGGCGGAAGTTTGTGAATATATGTAGCTTTCATAAACAAATCATTGTAGCGCAGCGGGGAAATACACATCCCGACTTCATCACTCTCTTACGGGTGGAAAGCTCCAGTTAATTCTTTCTGTGTTGTATAAAGGGGCATTTTAGGCAAAGCAAGCATATACAGATGGTTTTGTTTCTTATTCGGATCGCATGAAGCCCCTCTGGGCGATATGCGCATCCAAATTAGAAACATTCCATCGGATTTGCGCAGTGGAGCCAGCCCCTGTTACAATACAGAAAGAATTCAACGGAACTTTCTCCCTACTCTCACATTTGCTTCCTCACCACCCGGTATTCATCCCCCACCTGATAATACGGGCACTCTCTGAAATCTCCCTGCACAAATCTCACCATCTCATCTTCATCCAGATCCTGCGTACAGACATAGCACTCATAATCGTCATCATATTCATAATTCATGCAGCTTTCGCAGTTTGCCGCTGTTTTTCTGCCTCGCATCTTATACCTCCCCCAGTTCTTTTAACACCTGATATACGTAAGAAACAGGAAGTCCTACGACATTGAAATAGTCCCCTTCGATCTTCTCAATGAATGCGGAAAATCTCCCCTGAATTCCGTAAGCCCCGGCCTTATCCATAGGTTCTTTGCTCTCTACATATTTCTGGATTTCTTCTGTGCTCATCGGATTGACAAAAACTTTTGTTTCCACCGCGTGGCTGATTACCGTTTTTTCTCCGTTTTTATCAAAATCCAGAACCGCAACACCCGTATATACCTGATGTGTATCTCCCTGCAGTGACCGGATCATCTCAAAGGCCTCCTGTTCATCCTTTGGTTTTCCCAGAATTTGTTCTTCATGCACAACGATCGTATCCGCACCGATCACGATCACATTCCTTGCTTGGATCTCGGATGCCACATTTTCCGCTTTCATCAGCGCCAGCTCTTTTACAATCTCCTTTGGAACCGTATTTGTATACACTTCTTCCTTATTGCTGACACGCACTTCAAACGGAACACCGATCTGTGATAAAAGCTCTTTTCGCCTCGGTGAAGCTGACCCTAAAATTATTTTCTTCATACTAAAAACTCCTTGTTGTACTTTGTTGTTGATAATAACACTTTTCTGCCTGTTATGGTAGACTTTCCATCCGAAAATATCGTATGATAATTATTGTTTACATCAATTATAACCTTTTATTTTGAACTTTTCACAAGGAGGAGATTCTATGGATCTTCCAGATTCTCCCCGAGCCAAAACGGTCAGAATTTCTTTCCCTGTGGAACGAATACAACAACTGCTCCACCCCGGAAGCACATCTGGTAAAGGCACTGGATAAAGCAGAGACGATCCTGCAGCACAATCAGGGAAAAAATCCACCGGATTTTGATTATGCATTCAATCTCACTTACGGAGCCTCCTACTTCAAAGGCGATCCGCGGCTGGAGGAATTAAGAAGCATACTGGATGCAGAAACAAACGCTGTCATAGAACATACACAAGAAAAGGAGAACAACCATTTATGATTCAAATCATCATTTCACCTGCGAAAAAAATGAATATATGCGAAGAATTTCCCAGCACTGCCACCACCCCTGTTTTTGTAGAACAGACAAACCTTTTATATCAGACACTAAAGCAGATGTCATTTGAAGAATTGCGGAAACTTTGGAAATGCAGTGAAAAACTGGCACTTCAAAATACAAAAAGACTGTGCGAATTTACACCGGCTGACGCTGTCACTCCCGCGGTTCTCGCCTATGAAGGGATCCAATACCAATACCTCGCACCGGGCATCTTTTCTGATACACAGTGGGACTACGTAAACCGGCATCTGAACATTCTTTCCGGATTTTATGGTGTCCTGTGCCCTTCAGATGCTGTCATTCCCTATCGTCTGGAGATGCAGACCAAACTGGAAACTGAGAATGCCACTGATTTGTATCATTTCTGGAACAATCAGCTATATCAGGCATTGTACTGTAAATTTGAGAAAAACGCTCCGAAAGAGCTCATCAATCTCGCTTCCGCAGAATACAGCAAAGCAGTACTTCCTTATCTGACAGAAGACGTACACTGCGTCACCTGCGTTTTCGGCGAGTTCGTTCAGGGAAAAGTAAAGGTGAAAGCCACGCTCGCGAAAATGGCGCGGGGAGAAATGGTCCGCTGGATGGCAGAACACCAGATTCAGACTGCAGAAGAGCTGAAACAGTTCACCGGACTTGGATTTGCTTTCGAAGAGTCTCTATCTTTCGGGACAGAGTATGTGTTCCTGAAAAAAGCTATCTGCCCGGAAGATTAGACTTTTCTTATTCTGCCTTCATTTCCCGGATCTCTCCGCACGCGATCATAGCACCGGAGTTTCCGGAAGGCTGGGTTGTCATATCATCCGGATGTGCGTGTATGATAACCGCTCTTCCGATCACATCCTCGGGATGAAATCGATCTGTGTAAAAGATCAAAAATGCATTTCCGTCATTTGCCAGAAGCGAAGGCATATCTCCCGCATGCTGCGGGTGCATGGCATTTGTCGGATTGTAGTGTCCGTCCGCCTGTGCAAATGGTTCCGCTTTTGTCCCCTGACAGGTTCCCTCATGAATATGAAATCCATGAAATGCATTTCCGTCAGGCAGATTGCGGATATCGGCTGCCACGATCGTTCCATTGTGAACTCCGAAAAAATATACCATTCCCCGGATTTCTGGAAATTCTGAGCTTCCTTTGATCTCTGCAGCGGCATCCGGAATGGTCTGTATCTCTGAAAACATCTTACCACCTCCCGGATTACCATATGCAGTTTTTGAAAAATTGTTATTCCTGATGCACTCTCCATGCTTCTGTTAAAAGCTCCGGCTCTTCGATCAGACGCAGCGCACCCTTCGCCATACATTCTGTCACATACAGCATTCCCTTCTGCCCAATGCTCATTCCGGACTGTGCGGCTGCACTCCAGTGATGCAGCGGTGTACCCTTGCACATGGTCGCCGCACTGAGCATCACAGTTGGCACGGTATGACTGACTTCTGAGACATCGGTTCCGATTGCCAGCAAAACAGGTTGGTCTTCCAACGGTTCCAGACCTCCAAAATAATTTCCATCGTTGACCAGTCCCGCTTCTTTTGTGAGGCTTTCTGCAAACCGCAGCTCTTCTTCTGTATATTCCGGAAGATTGGTCTGTTCCATTGCCTGATAAAATACTTCTGCCAGCGGTCGGTTCACTTTCATCTCCTGATTGCTCGTCACAAGCTCGATCTCCACTCTCGTCCCGGTCATAAGAGCCGCTCCTTTTGCACAGTCATCCACCCGCCTGGATGCGTCCTCTGTCCGCGAACGTTTGGATGAACGGATAAAATAATTCGTAGAAGCAAAGTCCGGTACAATATTGGCCGGTCCGTCTGTATTCGTATAGGTATAATGCATCCTCACGTCATCTGCCACATGCTCTCTTAGGTAATTGACTCCCACATTCATCAGTTCTGCGGCATCCAGCGCACTTCTTCCCAGCTCCGGATGTTTGGAGGCATGGGCTTTGACTCCATAAAACTTATAATTTTTCATATCCTGCGCCTGCCAGATGTCGTAACTGACCCGATTCCGGTCAAACGGATGCCAGGTGATCGCCGCATCCAGGTCATCAAATACGCCTGCCTGATTCATCTGAATTTTCCCAAGAATAATTTCCTCAGCCGGACAGCCATACACCCGGATGGTCCCCGGAAGATCTGATGTTTCCATCGCTTCTTTCAATGCACAGGCAGCCCCCGCGCATGCCGTGCCAAGCAGATTGTGCCCGCATCCATGTCCCGGCGTTTTCAGCGGCTGATACGTGCAGACCGGCTTCTGGCCAAGACCCGGAAGAGCGTCATACTCTGCCAGAAATCCAAGTATCGGTTTTCCTGTTCCCCACTCTGCAACAAATGCGGTCTGAAGCCCTGCGATTCCTTTTGTGATACGAAATCCTTTTTCTTCCAGATAGTCAGAAAGACAGGCTGAGGATACGACTTCTTCTTTGGAAAGTTCCGGATGCCGAAAAATATAATCTGCTGTGTTAACCAGTTCTTCTGTGTGTTCCTGTATCCATGTGTGAATATGATCTGCTGTATTTGCGTCTTTTTCCTCGCCTGTCCATACCCCGAGTCCGCTCCCAAGCTTCTCCCCGGATAGCAGATATTTTCTGGCTGCTCTCTGCAAACTGGTGTCCTCTGCATAGTTCCGGGGATCCGTCTCCAATTCTCCGAAAATCCTCTCTTCTGCCTCTCTCCCCTCAAAATCAACCGCAACAATATGAAACAATGTCTGGAACTGCAAAATATTAGATCCCGGCTTCATAATTTCTTTGAGCCCCGGATATAAAAGCCAGGAATGACAAAGATATACCTGCTTCTCCTTCCAGAATTGTTCTGCCTGACGAAATGAATCCAGACAGGCATCAAGCTCCAGTTTCTCTCCCTGTGGGATATGCACGCTGATCACAGGATCCCCTTTGTGAACCGATATCTCGTCTGTCTGTATATCCCATAAAGACGGTATTCTCTCAAATTCCAGACGCCCAAGCCGAAACAGACTCATATCCAGATGTCTGCAAAACCAGTCGTACTGCGCAATCCCATATTCTCCATACGCTTTATAACAATTTTCACACCACAACGTCAGATCATAAAACGTATCCCGGTAAACCCGTCTGGAAATTCCCTGTTCACAATACCGATCATAAACCTCACAGGCCATTTTTGAGAAACAATATAAAAATACCAGCCGGAAATCTTCTCTTTTTTTCACTGCTTCATAAAACAAATTCACATCTCTGAGAAATAACTCCCGCAGCTTCTCATATTCCCCTTCTGTAATCTCCAGCTTTTCAAGCTGCCGCACAGCGTCCGGCATCAGGGATATTTCCTCCCAAAATTCCAATAATTTCATTGTGCACCTCCGTTTTTTGTTTTCCTCTGTTGATTCTATCTGTCAGCATACTTCATTCTTGTGGTATTTGCAATTCGTTTTACGTCTTCCCTTTCTCAATCAGATATCTACACAACATTTTGCACATAATCATAGAAAAATCTACTAAAAAATTGTATAATATATAAAAGTTTATGAAAGAGAGGATTCACTATGAAGCAAAATAATATGTTAGCAATGATCCTGGCGGGCGGACGAGGCACCCGCCTGCATGACCTGACAAATAAAGTGGCAAAACCCGCGGTTTCATACGGCGGAAAATACCGTATCATCGATTTTCCACTCTCCAACTGCGCCAACAGTGGAATTGATATTGTCGGTGTGCTCACGCAGTATGAATCGATCTTGCTGAACAGCTACGTTGCGGCAGGCAGACGCTGGGGACTGGATGCCAAAGACAGTGGAGTCTATGTACTGCCTCCACGTGAGAAAGCAGATTCCAATCTGGATGTATATCGGGGGACTGCAGATGCGATTTCCCAGAACATCGATTTTATTGACACCTACGCTCCGGAATATATTCTGATCCTGTCCGGTGATCATATTTATAAGATGAATTATGATGCCATGCTGAATTATCACAAAACCTGCGGTGCAGATGCCACGATTGCTGTGATCGAAGTACCGATCAAAGAAGCAAGCCGGTTCGGGATTATGAATACCGATTCTACAGGACGTATCGTAGAGTTCGAAGAAAAACCGGAACACCCAAAAAGTAATCTGGCATCCATGGGGATTTACATTTTTAACTGGAAGCTGCTTCGCAAAATGCTGCTGACAGATATGAAAAATCCGGATTCCAACCACGATTTCGGAAAAGATATCATTCCTACGCTGTTAAATGATGGGAAAGATCTTTATGCCTATAAATTTGAGGGCTACTGGAAAGATGTTGGAACAATCGACTCTCTCTGGGAAGCAAATATGGATCTTCTGGACAAAAATAATGCTTTGGATCTCAACGATCCCGCATGGAAGATCTATACGGAAGATCCGACAACACCTCCTCATTATATCGGACCAAACGCCGATATTAAACGCTCTTTCATTACCCAGGGCTGCATGATCGACGGTGAAGTCAAAAACTCCGTGTTATTTACCAGTGCCAAGATCGATACCGGCGCCAGAGTCATTGACAGTGTACTCATGCCGGGAGTGATTGTCGAAGCAGGAGCTGTCGTACAGCGCACCCTGGTCGCTGACGGAGTGCGGATCGGGAAAAATGCCGTAGTAGGCAGTCCGGACAGCGAACATATCGAACTTGTTGCAAAACGTGTGAAAGGAGCAGAATAATATGAGCAAGGCATTAGGAATCATCAACTTTTCCGGAAACCACATCTGGGTAAAAGGACTGCAGTCTTACCGTCCGATCGGTGCCATGTCCTTCCTCGGAAGATACCGTGTCATCGATTTTCCGCTTTCCAATATGAGCAACAGCGGCATTGACCAGATTCAGGTGTATATTAATCAAAAGCCCCGTTCTCTCACCGAACATATCGGAACCGGAAGACATTACAATATCAACTCCAAACGTGGAAAAGTTCGAATCCTCTTTTCTGAAAACGGGATTGAAAACAGCATTTATGACAACGAAATTGCAGCTTACATAGAAAACATAGAGTGTATTGAAAATACACCTTGCCCGTACGTGATCATTGCCCCGAGTTACATGGTATACTCCATGGACTTTGATTCACTGTTACAGAGCCATATCGACTCCGGAGCGGATATTACGCTGCTGTATCATTCTGTTGACAATGCAAAGGATCACTTCTTAAACTGTGACCTTCTGAATCTGAACCGCCAGAAAGGTGTTCTCTCGATTGAAAAAAACAGAGGAAATGCAAAGAACAGAAATATCTTCATGGATACTTATGTAATGAAAAAAGAACTGTTTATCGACCTGATCAAAAAAGGGCATGATATGTCCTCTATGTACACACTGCCCCAAGTCATCAATATAGAATGCAGCGAACTGGATATCCGCGGAGTTTCCCACCGTGGCTTCTTTGCCGCCATTACAGATTTGAAAAGCTATTACGAAGCGAATCTTTCCCTGCTCGATTTTAAATCCGCCTTCAGTCTGTTTGATGATAACTGGCCGATCTATACAAAAACGACAGATTCCTGTCCGACTCAATATTTTGAGACTGCAAATGTAAAAACCTCTTTCGTATCCAACGGATGCCTGATCGAAGGCACTGTGGAAAACTCTGTGATCGGACGTGGATGCATGATTAAAAAAGGTGCTGTTGTAAGGAATACCGTTCTCCTTCCGGGCGCTTATGTAGGAGAAGACGTTCATGTGGAAAATCAGGTGGTAGACAAGCGTGCAAAGCTCTTACACGCCAAAGAAATTATTGCAAATGTAGACAATCCGGGATATATCAAGAGGAATGATACCGTATAAAGTAAAGCAGGATGCTTAAGGATTTATTCCTTGTCATCCTGCCTTATTTTTTCTTTTATCAAAAAATAATCTGAATTCCATTCGGTTGTAAAATTAAATCTGCAAGTTTTTCTCTGTCCAGAGAAATATGCAGAAAATTTCTGCCGGGAACTTTTATGTGATTATCTCACTCCAAACTGATATATTGTCGTGGTGTCGTATTTTTCTCCTTTTTTCAGTACCGGTGACGGGAAGCTTTCCTCATTCGCCGCATTCGGATAATACTGTGTCTCCAGACAGAAGCCGGAGTTATCGTGGTAGATCATGTTGCGTTTTCCTCTGACTCCCTCCAGGAAGTTTCCGGTATAGAACTGCACACCCGGAAGATCCGTATATACTTTCATGGTAATTCCGGACTGCTCTCCTTCCACCTCTGCAATCTTGCGCAGTGTCTGATCCCATCCATCGATGACAAAGTTGTGATCATATCCCTTGACCAGACGCATCTGATGATAATCGGATGCCAGCTCTTCTCCGATCACTTTTCCTTTTGTGAAATCCATCGGTGTACCTTCCACCGGCCAAATCTCTCCTGTCGGAATCGAACCGGTCTCTTTTACCGGTGTAAACGAAGATGCCTGCAGTCTTATCCAGTGACGTCTTACGCTGCCGCAGTTATGTCCATTCAGGTTAAAGTAAGTGTGGTTCGTCATATTCACGATCGTTGTCTGATCAGATTCTCCTTCATAGTGGATCTTCAACTCATTTTGATCTGTCAGGGTATAGGTCACGGTAATCGAGAAGTTCCCCGGATATCCCTGGTCTCCATCCGGGCTGTCCAGGTGGAAAGAAACACTGTCTTCCTCCTCTTTCACACAATCCCAGAGGCGGAACGCATAACTGTCCGGTCCACTGTGCAGGTTATTCTCTCCCTCATTTTTCGGAAGGTGATACTCTATCCCATCCAGCACAAATCCTGCGCCTTCTGTCCGGTTCGCCCCTCTTCCGACTGCTGCCCCGAAGAAAGTTCCATTCTCTTCATAATCCGATACCTTGTCATATCCGAGAACGATATCTTTTCGCTCTCCCGCAAAATCCTTCATCTCCACAGATACGATCGCTGCTCCGAGACTGCTGAGCTTTACACGCATTCCCCGAATGTTGCGCAGCGTATAGGCAGTTACTTCTCTTCCGTCTTTTGTTGTTCCAAATATTGTTTTTTCGATACTCATATGCTCTCCTGTCCGGCATTTTTTATCTTCCCCAAATGCCTGTCCTGTTTACTTCATATTGTAGCTCTGTTTCGCCCGCTCCGCAAACATTTTTTCAGGAAAGTGGAATCAGGATCCTCAGTTCAAACCAGTTCTTTTTCAAATCTGTTGTCACAGAACCACCGTATTTTGCCGCCGTACTTTTGATACTCTTCATGCCAAACCCGTGAAAGCGGCGATCTTTCTTTGTTGTGACAGGTATTCCATTTTCAAACTTTAATTGCTCTTCACAATAATTCTCACACCGGATTCTGAGAAACTGTTTCTGCTTTGCAACGGACAGATGGATCAGCCGTTTTTCCTGTTCATTCAGCTTTTGCACACTTTCAATAGCATTATCCAGAATATTCCCAAACAATGCACTGATGTCCATATCTTCCATAAAATTCAACGCACTTCCGTCTGCCACACACGTCAGTCCGATCCCATTATTCTGACAATACAGACTTTTACTTGTCAGAACAGCATCCAACACTTTGTTCCCCGTCTTATTCTGGGCTTCATAAATCTTGATTTCTTTTTCCATCTTCTCCAGATACTCTACCGATTTTCGGCTGCCCGCTTCCGATTTCAAAAGTGCGATCTGGTGCTTCAGATCGTGATACTTCTGATTCACAATCTCAATACTCTCCTGAGAAAGTTGATAATTCTTATATTGCATCTGCAAAATATTCTGCAGTGTATCCACCTCGAATTTCACCTGCAGTTCCCGCACCTGAATATGATACGCATAGAGAACCGCCATCCCGCTCAAATCTACCAGAGTCCGGATAATAAACATTTCTGCTGCAAACTGACTGCTGAACGGACTGTCCTTGTCAATATAACTCAGGTTACTGACTGCAAATACTGCTGCTGTAATGAGCAAAACCGTAAACAGCTCCCGACGATTGATATGCATTTCTTTGCCGCCTTTTTGCAAATACTTTTCCAGCAGATATAAAATTCCGAATATGACCGCATACACGACCACAAGGAGCACCCACTGTACACTTTTTGCATGATTGACCTGAAACGTTTTCACCGTATAATAATAGATCTGCCAGCCGAAAGATGCAGCAAATTCTCCACTGATAAACGCCCTCGCACAGTAATATCCGGCTTCAGCAAGTGAAAACTGACAGCACCGGTAAATATAAATCAAAAACAGGGAAACTGAAACCAGCATACACGGAAGGAACAAACTGGTCCTCACCCCGGATCCGTTTCTCATTCGTGCATGTCACAATAAATGCTGCCAGCCAGTATGCCAGCGAATAATAATATCCCGGAGTATTGATCATTTCCTGTAAGATTTGCCCATGGATATTTTCCCTCATTTGACGCATTCAATCTTTTTGCATTTCCGATTGCATATTCCATATACTGATGTAAGATTTCATACATATCTTTACGATTTTTCTCATACTCACCCGCGCCAATTTGTTTTAAACACTCCGTTAGCTTTGGCCAATATTCTTCTCGATGAATATCTGACTGCATATATGAAAAATGTAATAAAAACCATAATTCTATACACTGATTAGACCAAACGGCATGAAACGTTGTTTCATCATTACTATCTGTATCACAAGATTGCAAAACAGAATCTATATGATCTGCCGGAAAATCATCCGTATCATAAACAATCCAAACATGTTTGTATACATTTGAACTTTCTTCCGCACGAGTTTTCGCTTTCTGAAATAAACTAATCGTATTATCACCTTCACCATATACATCTAACTTTATCTTCTCTGGATATTTCTTATTTATAACATCCTTTATTGAACCAAAATATTCAGGTTCTGTATCTGTTCCTTCTGTTACAATAGGGTGATACTCTGGCTGAATCTTGATAGCTCTATCCAATCTCTTTTTCATCCATTTTTTATCTAAATCACTTTTTTCGGAGGTTTTAGGCTCAAATCCACTCACCCCCACTCAACATGTTCTGCAAATAAGGATCTGCACCATACCTACCTTCCAAATACTGCTTATCATATGCAGCTGTATTATTCACTCTTTCATTGTCTTCCCGTCTAATTTCATACAAGGAATAAACTTGGCTGCTATGGTTTTCATCCAAAGCTGCAAACCATATTTCATCTCTTCTGAATACTGTGTTTTTCATTGTAGCAATATCATGAGACGTAAATAAAAGCTGAGCTCCATATTTATTGATTTTTTTATTCTTAAACATAGATATTACGTATCGCAAAAGCTTAGGATGCAGCTTTGCATCTAACTCATCAATAATTACCAGACGTCCTTCCTGTAATGCTACAAGTATAACCGGAAGCGCTGCAATCAACTTTCTTGTTCCATCAGATTCATGATTAAACGGCAATTCATATTTCTTACCCGAAATTGTTCGTACAGTATATAACTGCTCTTCCTTTTCATCATATCTATAATCCTCTACATCAATGCCCATTTCGTTCAGCAACATAATAATCTGATTCTTTGTCTGTTCATTATCAGATACCATAATCTGCAATTCTGCAACAGGGTTCGCATAATTACGAATGATACATGACTCAAACCACTCTTGAACCTCTGTTATCACAGGTATATTATAATTAATTGCCAAAAAAGATAAAAATGGCATTTTCTCATTCACTTTGGTATTTACATTCTCTTTACTTAAAATAGTTCCTAAAGTAAGCTCTTCGCCGTCACGATAAAAAATATGTGCAGGCTTTTTGCCTCCTATTGTTTTCCGATCCAATGTTTCTGCTGATATTTCATCTTTTAAAACAGCTAAATAGTAACGGTACTCATATTTTTCTGTACGAAAGAAAATTTCAAACTCAGTAGGCTCATCTTTCGATTCACTATCAAATAAAAAAGGCTCTGCGACAACCTTTTGCTGCATAATAACCCTCTTTCTAGTACTTCCTAAATCATGAATCGGTCTCACCACTGTTGTAATAAGACAAGATAACGCTCGGATCAAATTCGTCTTTCCGCCGCCATTTGGTCCATAAATAACACTCACAGGCAAAAGATCACTACACTTATCTTTCACAATCAAATTATCTTTGAATTCCGGAATTGCAGTTGCCTGCAAATCAAAAACAGTTTCATCTCTATATGACTTAAAATTCTGAAACGAAAACTGACATAGCATTTTTATCGCCTCCTTTTTACAGCCAGTATAACACTATTTTT
>ENA-OXEV01000118-OXEV01000118.1-human-gut-metagenome-genome-assembly--contig:-NODE-118-length-51447-cov-10.3431_pt1 | contig 51447 bp, 40 predicted proteins | sample MGYA00249833_ERZ652260 | MGnify/ENA primary metagenome ERZ652260 (study PRJEB26925, sample SAMN05826808) | human gut metagenome | biome: ENVO:2100002; feature: ENVO:00000062; material: ENVO:00002003...
AGACAGGGCATCCTGGAAAGATTACTGTTATGACCTGTCAGACAGTCAGATTTACAAGGATATTTCCAGTGACGATTATGTGTTAAAAGAAGGAGATGAAGTCAAAGGAATTGCGTATGTAGTAGAAACATACGGAATTATTTATAACAAAGCGATCCTGAATCAATACTTTGAACTTTCAGATGCTGCTGTAAAATCAGTGGATGAGATCAATAATTTTGAAACGCTGAAAAAAGTTGCGGACGGAATCCAGAAACACAAAGATGAATTGGGGGTGAAAGGGGCATTTACATCCGCAGGTATGGATTCTTCTTCTGACTGGAGATTTAAGACACATCTGGCAAATCTTCCAATCTATTATGAATATAAAGATGAGGGCATTACATCCACAGATGCGATTAAAGGAACCTATCTGGAAAACTATAAGAACATATGGGATTTATATATTACAGATTCTACCTGTGAACCGTCTATGATCTCCTCTAAGACGGCAGAGGACGCAAGCTCCGAATTTGCACTTGGAGAGGCTGTATTTTATCAGAATGGAACCTGGGCATACAACGACATCAAGGATATGGAAGTTGCCGATGAGGACATGGGAATGCTTCCGATTTACATCGGTGCCAAAGGAGAAGAAGAGCAGGGACTTTGCACGGGATCTGAGAACTACTGGTGTGTGAATAAAAATGCTTCAGAAGAAGACATTCAGGCAACTCTGGATTTCCTGCAGTGGGTTGTGGAAAGTGATGAGGGACGCGATATGCTTGCAAATACGATGGGATTTGTGACACCGTTCACCACATTTGAAGACTATCTGCCGTCAAATCCTCTGGTGCAGGCAAATGAGGAATATAACAAGGCAGGCAAGACACCTGTAAGCTGGAACTTTACGACAATGCCTTCTGAAAACTGGAAAAACAATGTAGGCTCTGCACTTCTTGAATATGCACAGGGAACTGGAAAATGGGATGCAGTGGAAACTGCATTTGTAGATGGATGGGCAACTGAGTATCAGGCAGCGCATGCGGAATAAAAACATAGATTTGAGGCGGACGGCAAACCGTCCGCCTTTTCCATCAAGAGGAAGGAGAGAGGGACATGCAAAAAGCAATAAAACGATATTTCCCTGTTTTTGTACTGCCCACGATGATCGCATTTACCATTGGGTTTATCGCACCGTTTTTACTGGGTATTTATCTTTCGTTCTGTAAATTTACAACCGTGACAGACGCCAGATTTATCGGGCTTGAGAATTATGGAAAGGTATTTCAGGATCCTACATTTTTACACTCTCTGTGGTATACCGTGTTGTTTACAGTACTGTCCATGTTATTGATCAATGTACTGGCATTTGCGGTGGCGATGGTATTAACAAAACCAGTGCGCGGGAAAAATATTTTCCGGACTGTATTTTTTATGCCGAATTTGATCGGTGGAATTATTCTGGGATATATCTGGCAGCTTCTGTTAAACGGAGTGCTTGCACATTGGGGAAAAACACTTACATATTCCGGGACCTACGGGTTGATGGGAATGATCATTCTGGTGTGCTGGCAACAGATTGGATATATGATGATCATCTACATTTCCGGCATTCAGAATATTCCCGGAGAGCTGATCGAAGCGGCGAAGATTGATGGAGCCAACTCCCGGCAGGTATTGCGCAAGGTCATTATTCCGATGGTAATGCCGTCGATCACGATTTGTACATTTTTAACGTTAACAAACGGGTTCAAGTTATTTGACCAGAACCTGGCGCTGACCAATGGTGCACCTTCGAAAATGTCAGAACTTCTGGCGCTCAATATCTTCAATACGTTCTATGGAAGAGCCGGTTATGAAGGTGTTGGTCAGGCGAAGGCAGTGATCTTCTTTCTGATTGTTGGTCTGGTTGCCGTGATTCAGAATCGCATGACAAGATCAAAGGAGGTGCAGCAGTAGTGAACAAAAAATTAAAACATGGCTGGCTGGTTACGCTGATCTTCTCTGTTATCAGCCTGCTGTACTTATATCCGATCATTCTTGTTGTGATCAACTCATTCAAGAAAAAAGCATACATCAGCCGGGTGCCATTTGATCTGCCAAAAGACAATATGTTTGTAGGATTGGAAAATTATATCCGCGGAATCGAGCAGACAAAGTTTTTTGAGGCATTTGGTTGGAGTCTGTTTATCACCGTGGGCGGAGTTGCAGTCATTATCCTGTGCTGTTCCATGTGTGCATGGTTTATCAGCCGGGTGAATACATGGTGGACAAAACTGATCTATATGCTTTGTCTGTTTGCCATGGTGGTGCCGTTTCAGATGGAAATGTACACTTTGTCCAAGATTGCAAATATGCTCAGACTCAATACTCCATGGGGGCTGATCTTCATCTATCTGGGGTTTGGTGCCGGGCTGGCGGTATTTATGTTTACCGGATTTATGAAGTCCATTCCACTGGAGATCGAAGAGGCGGCAATGATTGATGGATGTACTCCGATCCAGACTTTTTTCAAGGTGGTCCTGCCAATCTCAAAACCGACTTGCATTACGGTAATGATTCTGCAGGCAATGTGGATCTGGAATGATTATCTGCTTCCGTCTCTGGTGCTGGATACGAAGAAATACCGGACGATTCCGATCGCAGTACAGTATTTAAAAGGAGGATATGGATCTGTGGATATGGGAGCCATGATGGGAGCGCTGGTACTTTCTATCATCCCGATTGTAATCTTTTATCTGTGCTGCCAAAAACATATTATAGAAGGTGTCGTGGCAGGAGCTGTGAAGGGATAAGGCTTGTAAGAAAAAAGGGAATGGATTAAAATAAAGAGGACAGATCAATAAAAAATCTGCCATGCAGCCAACAGAGGGGCATGGCGGATTTTTTGGCATGTATCAGAGGAGGGACGGACATGATCACGATATTGATTGCAGATGACGAAAAACTGGAGAGAAACGGGATCAAGTTTCTGCTGAAACGAGAGCAGGAAGAACTGGAGATTTTAGAGGCAATAAACGGGAAAGATGCAGCGGGGATTTTGCAGAAAAAACAGGTGGATATTTTGTTTTCGGATATCAAAATGCCTTATATGACAGGGCTCGAACTGGCGAAAGCTGCACGGGAGTTGCAGCCGGAGATCGAGATAGTGATTTTTAGCGGATACAATGATTTTTCTTATGCGAAGGAGGCGCTGCATTACGGAGTAGTCGATTATGTGCTAAAGCCGGTAGATCCGGGAGAGTTTCATAAGACGTATTGTTCTGTGAGAGATCATATTCTGGAGAAGAATACGCAGAAAGGAGAAATTGCAAGGCAGCAGGATGATCTGGGAAAATATTTTCTGCAGAATTTTTTGTATGACGGCAAAGAAGAAAACGGGACAAAAGCTGCGGAGCTTTTATGTCAGGATGGAGGGCAGTATACTCATATGATCCTGGCAGGCGGCGAGGACTGCTTTTTTGAAGTGGATGAAGAAAAGCTTTTGGGTCAGCTCAGAGAGCACATGTCCCGTCAGTTCCTTTATCTGAATGTGGCAGCAAATGAGTCCTTATTTCTGTTTCAGGAAAGATATGCAGATTATGAGACAGTGGCAAAAGAGTTATATCAGTTTTTTAAGAATAAGTACGATGAGGAGTGCTATTTGGCAGTAAGTGAAGAAATTACAGACTGGCAGGAACTTCCTGAAGTATTTTCCGGTTTAGAGGAGGTACTGGCAGAAAAATTTTATCAGCCCAGGCAGAAGATTTTCTTTGCAGGGGAAGTGCAGGAGACCAGAGAAATGGATGAGGCAGAAGAATCTCAGGTCCTGAATAACATCAAAGAGGACATTCAATATAAAGACAGTATCCATCTACGGCAGGATTTTCAGAAGCTGGAGAGAAAATATAGAGAAAGTATGAAATTTTCAGAGATGTATGTGAAATTTGTATTTTCTAATATTGTCAAAGATATTTATGAGGAGGTCAATCCAGGAGATGTGAAAGCATTGTCAAAAATGATCGACAGGCTGTACCGCTGCAGGAAAATTGAAGATGTACTGGCAATTACAGAACAGGTAGTCTGTGAACTGGAGAAATTTGTACAGGAGCAGAACAAGGGATTTCGGAATGAAGTTATGAAAGTGAAACAGTACATTCACCATCATTATGCAGAAAATCTCAATGTAGAGAATCTGGCAAGGCAAGTCTATCTCTCCCCGGGATATTTAAGTGTTGTATTCAAGGAGGAGACCGGAGTCAATCTGAACCGTTATGTCCGGGATATCCGGATGAAGAAATCCAGGGAGCTTCTGGAAAATACCAGTATGAAGATCTCGCAGATCGCAAAAGAGGTTGGATTTTCCAATAATTCTTATTTCTGCAGGAGCTTCCGGGAGTATTTTGGCAGCACACCGGAGTCTTGCAGGAAAGGGAGTATGAGTGATGAAGAAGCTTCTTTATCGGTTTCATAATTTTAAATATCGATATAAGCTGATGATCCTGATTTTGACCGCTGGGATCATTCCGACACTGATCGTGACATGCTATATGCAGATGGGAATGATGAACACGCTCAAGGAGCGGGAAATGGAAAATATGCAGGAGTCTTTAAAACAGGCAGTCGATGCAATAGACAATCAGGCGCAGATTTATGAAAATCTGATTGATTATCTGTCTTATTCGGGAGACCTCAGGAAAGTGCTGAAAATGGAACGTGCATCAGATTTTAATACATATCTGAAGTATACTCAGGTGGCAGATCCGTTGTTGAATATGCCGCAGGTGTATCACAAAGAAATTAAAGGGATCACGCTGTATGCGGATAATATTCAGGTTGCCCATGGAAGTACACTGGCTCCTTTGTCGGAGATTCAGGGAGAAAACTGGTATCCCAGAAACAACAGAAGTCTGATTCGCTGGTATGTACAGACTGGAAGTCAGAATAAAGTGATTGTAGCCCGAAAGTTTTATGACGGGAGCAGTGAGATAAATGCTGTGCTGAAGATCACACTGGATTATAATAAATTGTTCGAACCGTTTGAAAAAATCATGGAATCTGATTTTGCCGGAATTGTCTGGGATGAAAACGGCAATGTCGTGTATTCCTGCAATAAAATTCCCGCTAAATATAAGACCGGGAAGGTGGATACAATTTCGGAAGTACAGAAAAGTTTTTCCAGTGTGACAAAGGAGATGGAAGGGAATCAGTGGAAATTCTGTTATTTTTGTCCTACGGATACGATTATGGAATCGGCAAGATATTTGATGTTGAAAAATCTGCCGCTTCTGACAGCCTGTATTCTGCTGATAGGAATCTTAAGCTATTTCTTTTCCAGACGTCTGGTCTGTAAGCTGGAACAGCTGACGGAAAATATGAATCAGATCCACAGTGGAATCCGGGAAGTGACCGTACAAAGTGATTCCAAAGATGAGATTGGTGTGCTCATTCGTACTTTCCGGCGTATGATGGATGAGATCAATAAACTGATCTCAGAAGTATATGAAGCGAAAATTGTGTTACAAAGGACAGAGATGAGGGCATTGCAGGCGCAGATCAATCCCCATTTCCTGTACAATTCACTCTCAATTATCAACTGGAAGGCAATCGAAGCAGATGAACAGGAGATCAGTAAGGTGACACTGGCATTGTCTACCTATTATCGGACCAGTCTGAACCGGGGGGAGACAATGACGACAGTAGTAAGCGAGATGGAGAATATCCGTGCATATCTGAAAATCCAGCTGATTATGCACGATAATAGTTTCCGGGTGGAGGAAGTTTATGATAATACAATGGGAAGTTGTGAGATCCCGAAACTCATTTTGCAGCCATTGGTGGAAAATGCGATCGATCATGGGCTGGATGTGTCGGAAAAGATCGAAAAAGTATTGCGGATAAAGGTTGTGCATGATGAGCTGTTTTTATATTTTATGGTGGAAGATAACGGAAACGGAATGACAGAGGAAAAAGCGAGTCAAATCGTGACATATCGATCCAAAGGGTATGGTGTGCGCAATGTCAATGAACGGATCGTGCTTCTCTATGGAGAAGAAAATAAAATCCGGGTGGAGAGTAAAGAAGGAGAAGGAACCAGAGTATGCATACGGATTCCAAAGAAGAAGGAGAACGGACATGAGAAACAGGAAACAAAAAATTAAATACATACTGCTGTTATGTGTGTTCTCGATGTTCCTGATCGCTTCCTGCAAAAGATCGGAAACCGGTAAGACGGTGGAATCGAAAGAGGTGATAAACGCACAGTGGGAAAATGCAGCACACACACCGTATGGGAAATATCCCGAGCTTGTTACTTATACACTGGGGAAAATCGTTGGATCTAATAATGCAAACCTGCCTGTGAAGGCGACTTATGAGGATAATGCCTACACACGATACTTGAAAGAACGGTTGAATATTCAAAACGAAGATGTTCTGGAAGGGGAAAATACCGATTCTTATGAGGAGGCCGTTCAGATTTTGATGGAAGATCAGCAGCTGCCGGATCTGTTGGTGGTAAAAGGCAGGGAGACAGTCAAAGAACTGGTCAGGCGTGGGATGGTCGAAGATCTTACCACAGTATATGAAGAATGTACCACAGAAAGGATCAAGGAAATGTATCAAAGCTACGGAGAAGCACTTCTGGAATCGGCTACATTTGACGGCAGACTCTACGCACTTCCGGATGCAGAGGTAGATCATGGAGCTTCTCTTTTGTGGCTGCGCAAGGACTGGATGGAACGGTTGGGACTTTCCGATCCTGTAACGCTGGAGGAAGGGATGGAGATTATCCGGCAGTTTGTGAAAGCTGATATGGCAGGAAATCAAGAGACGGTGGGGTTGGCAGGAAGTACGGATTTGGTTTCTGAAAACAGCGGAACCTATGGGCTGGATGCTGTTTTTGACCAGTATCATGCAAAACCGAGCCAGTGGATTTTGAACGATCAGGGGAATGTGGTGTATGGTTCTGTGACAGAAGAGACAAAACAGGCGCTGATCTATCTGCATCAGCTTTATGTAGAAGGAATTCTGGACTCCAACTTTCTGCTGCGGCAGCAGGAAAATCTGGATACACTTCTTAAAGAAGGAAAGTGCGGGGCTATTTTCGGATACTGGTGGGCACCGAACAATCCACTGAGTTTATCTTATAGTGCGGACAGAACTGCAAAATGGCAGCCGTATCTGCTGACTGGAAATGCAGCGACCAGGACACGTACATTTCAATCCTATGAAGACTGTCTGTATGTGGTGGTAAGAAAGGGATATGAGCATCCGGAGATCGTGGGGAAATATGTGAGTACACTGTTTGATTATGGTCGTTTTGAAGATCAGAAGCAGTCCGATGAAATCAATGAATATTTTTCTTTGAATGTGGATCCGACAGCAAGACCGTTGAATATCAATGTAGACTACTGGGATGCGATCTACAGAGTGCAGCAAAATATACAGGATGTTCTGGATGGAAAAACGCAGCAGAGCAAATTGAACGGATTAGAAGCTGCTTATTATAAAATCTGTAAGTCATTCCTTACAGGAGATGTGACCACGTCGAATGCATGGGCAGCATACACTTCCCGGATACAGGCAACGGGACTTTTGACGAAAGAGAATCTGGATGAAAATCAACCGCCTCTTTCGTTAGGCAGTCAGGAAATCAAAATCCCGGAAGAATTGCTGGAAGAAGAGAAGAATACATTTCTGCAGATCATAGTGGGAGAAAAGCCGCCTGAATATTTTGATACGTTCGTAAAGAAGTGGTATGAAAACGGCGGAAAAGCGCTCACACAGCAGGCGGATGACTCTTATAAAGAAAAGATGAAATAGTTATAAACGCCAATATCTAGTTTTTGGAGGGAAACCTGCATACTAGATATTGGTGTTTTTCATTGACATTCAAAAATGTCGGTGATAAACTAAATACAGCGTTTAGCTGCAGAAAGGAGAGGTACAAACATGTATCAAGTCACAAAAAGGGACGGAGAAATAACAGAATTTAATCTGACCAAGATCAGCGAGGCGATACGAAAAGCGTTTGAAGCCAGAGAAAAAGAGTATAATCAGGATATTATTGATCTGTTGGCACTGAAAGTGACTGCAGATTTTGAGCCGAAGATAAAAGAACATAAAATTGCAGTGGAGGACATTCAGGACAGTGTAGAGTCTGTTCTGATCAAAGCGGGATATGCAGATGTTGCGAAGGGATATATCCTGTACCGCAAGCAGAGAGAAAAAATCCGAAATCTGAATTCTACACTTTTGGATTACAAAGAGATCGTGGACAGTTATGTGAAGGTGACAGACTGGCGTGTCAAGGAGAATTCTACTGTGACATATTCTGTTGGGGGTCTGATCCTGAGTAATTCCGGTGCGATCACAGCCAATTACTGGCTGTCAGAAATTTACGATGAGGAGATTGGAAAAGCACACAAGAATGCGGATATTCATATCCACGATCTTTCGATGCTGACCGGATATTGTGCAGGCTGGTCTTTAAAACAGCTGATACAGGAAGGTCTGGGGGGTGTGACGGGCAGGATCACATCTGCTCCGGCGAAGCATTTGAGTGTTCTTTGCAATCAGATGGTGAATTTTCTGGGAATCATGCAGAATGAGTGGGCAGGAGCACAGGCATTTTCATCGTTTGATACCTACCTTGCACCATTTGTAAAAGCAGACCATCTGACATATCGGGAAGTGAAAAAATGCATCGAATCTTTCATTTTCGGGGTGAACATTCCGTCCAGATGGGGAACACAGGCGCCGTTTTCGAATATCACACTGGACTGGACTGTTCCAAATGACCTTGCCAATCTGCCGGCAATCGTGGGCGGAAAAGAACAGGACTTTACATATGGTGATTGTAAAGAAGAGATGGATATGATCAACCGGGCATTTATTGAGACGATGATCGAGGGAGATGCACAGGGAAGAGGATTCCAGTATCCGATTCCGACGTATTCCATCACGAAAGATTTTGACTGGTCGGATACGGAGAACAACCGTCTGCTGTTTGAGATGACCGCAAAATACGGAACACCGTATTTTTCCAATTATATCAACAGTGATATGGAGCCAAGCGATGTGCGCAGTATGTGCTGCCGTCTGCGTCTGGATCTGCGGGAACTGCGCAAGAAATCCGGCGGATTTTTCGGAAGTGGAGAGAGCACAGGTTCCGTTGGTGTTGTGACGATCAACATGCCGAGAATTGCATATTTATCGGAAAATGAGGAAGAATTTTACGAGAGACTTGATAAAATGATGGATATTGCCGCAAGATCACTTCATATCAAACGAGTGGTGATTTCCAAGCTTCTGGATGAAGGGCTGTATCCGTATACAAAGAGATACCTGGGAAGTTTTGATAACCATTTCTCCACGATCGGGCTCATCGGAATGAATGAGGCAGGACTGAATGCAAAATGGATCCGTAAAGATCTGACACATCCGGAAACGCAGAAGTTTACAAAAGATGTTCTGAATCACATGAGAGAGCGGCTGTCCGACTATCAGGAAGAATATGGTGATCTGTATAACCTGGAGGCAACTCCGGCAGAATCTACCACATACCGCCTGGCAAAACATGATGTGGAGCAGTTCCCGGATATCATCACAGCAGCAGAGGACTGCGGAACACCATATTATACAAACAGCTCTCATCTGCCGGTTGGCTATACGGAGGATGTGTTTGCCGCACTGGATATTCAGGATGAGCTGCAGACACTGTATACATCAGGAACGGTATTCCATACATTCCTGGGAGAAAAACTTCCGGACTGGAAGTCAGCGGCAGCTCTGGTCAGAAAAATCGCAGAGAATTATAAGCTGCCGTATTATACAATGTCACCGACGTATTCGATCTGTAAGAATCACGGATATCTGTCCGGAGAGCAGTATACCTGCCCGATCTGCGGAGAGGAGACAGAAGTATACAGCAGGATTACAGGATATTATCGTCCGGTTAAAAACTGGAATGACGGGAAACTACAGGAATTTAAAGAGCGAAAAGTGTATGATGTAGAACACTCTCATGTGAAGCAGGAGACTTTCAGGGAGACAGAACAGGAAGAAGAACAGCGTATTTTCGAAGAGGTGAATACAGAGGAAGGAAAAGTACTTCTTTTTACAACGAAGACCTGTCCGAACTGTAAGCTTGCAAAAGATTCCCTGGAAAAAGCGAATATTTCTTATGAAGTAGTTGATGCGGGAGAGAATGAAGAGCTGGTTAGAAAATATGGCGTCATGCAGGCGCCGACACTGATCGTGATCAAAGAAGAAGGTGTACAGAAACTTGCAAATGCGTCCAATATCCGGGCATTTGCAGAAAAACGATAGAAAAATAGAAAACGGAGGAACTCGATATGTATGATATTGGAATTATCGGAGGGGGGACAGCAGGTCTGACAGCAGCTATCTATGGACAGCGTGCAGGAAAACGGACTCTGGTGATCGAAGGACTGAATTTTGGAGGACAGATTGTAAATTCACCGAAAGTAGAGAATTATCCGGGATTGGAGAGTATCAGCGGAAGTCAGTATTCCATGAATCTGCTGAATCAGGCGATGAAGCTGGGAGCAGAGACTGCTTCCGAGCGTGTAAAAGAAGTACGTGAGGAAGACGGGATCAAAATCATCGTGACAGACCAGAAAGAATATCCATGTAAAACAGTCGTGATTGCAACAGGAGTATCTCACAGACATCTGGGGATCCCACAGGAGGAAGCACTGGCAGGATCCGGAGTTTCTTACTGTGCAACCTGTGACGGTGCATTTTTCCGCGGGAAAGATGTAGCGGTGATCGGTGGAGGAAATACGGCTCTGCAGGATGCAGAGTTTCTTTCCAACTACTGCAATAAAGTTTACGTTGTACATCGCCGGGACGAATTCCGTGGAGAGAGTAATCTGGTAGACGTATTGAAAGAAAAAGACAATGTAGAATTTGTTTTGGATTCCATTGTCAAAGATATTGAAGGAAAATTCATGGTAGAAAGATTGTTCCTGCGTAATAAAAAGACCGGGCAGGATTTCCACATTCCGGTATCGGGAGTATTTGTGGCGATCGGACAGATTCCGCAGAATGAAATCTTTGACGGTCTGGTACGCCTGGATGAAAATGGATTTATTCTGGCATCTGAGGACTGTATGACATCTCATCCGGGAATCTTTGCAGCCGGGGACTGCCGGACCAAAGAAGTGCGCCAGCTGACAACAGCGGCGGCAGACGGAAGTGTGGCGGCGTTGGCAGCTTGTAAATATATTTCTATGAATTTTTAAGGTGAAATAAAAAAATGAAATAAGAGGACAGCCTGTCTTGTGTACATATTGAGAAGAATGTGTATGCAGGGACAGGCTGTTTTTGAGGAAAGAAGAGAAAAATCTGAGTTTTATCTATACAAGATTTTAGTCATTATAGTATGCTTTTATGTTGAAAAGCTCGATAGTCTTTAGGACTCTTTCCCGTGTATTTTTTGAAAATCGCGGAGAAATAAGCTACATCATTATAACCCGTTTGCTCTGCAACTTCATAGATTAAAGTATCTGAATTAGCTAAATACTCTTTGGCTTTTTCAACACGAGTTTTGTTAATATATTCACTTAATGAATCTCCGCATTCTTTTTTAAAAGTTCTGCTCAAATGAGAAGGTGATACGTGCAATGCAGCTGCGATAATCTCAAGAGAGAGTGAATCAGATAGATGGCTATATATATAATTTAGTGTGTTTTCAGTAAGCTGACTGTGGGCGCCGACGGATTGTAGAAGAAGCTCTTTTGTATCTTTTACAAGAGCTGTTATTGCATTTTCCAGTGAAAAAATGTTAGTAGCACGTGATATACAAGCCAGATGTTTTGAAGATAGTGCTATTCCGCCTTTTTGAATTAAGGTTCGTGAACAAATGTAATAAATTTGCGAGCAAATGTTTTTGGCATCCCATGAGTCAACAAAGTTGTTTTTGAATTTTAGAAAAATCTTATTTATCATATTTTCCGTATCGTCAAAGGCCCAGTTATGTAAAGAACCTTCAAATTGGAATAAATCCAAAGAGTTTTCAGCAGTAAGATCACATTCGGAAGTAGTCATAGAAGCTTCACATAAGGCAATGCTGTCTTCAGAATAGAACAGAGAGCGTAGAGAACAGATTGCCTCTGAAACAGCGAGACCGAATGATGATGGGGTAGTATGACATCTGCTGATTCCGGCTGTAATTACGTACGAATCGAGAGTATAAGCAATGTCAATGATTTCGTGACAGTTTGATAAAATATATTTAGGTACAGAATCTGTTACAGTTTCTAAAAAATAAATTGTAATAATCAGATCATCATATCGATAGCAATATGCATTTTTCTTTTCTGTAATGATAATTTCTTTAAGCAAGGAAATATCTTTCTTATCAGAGGATAATTGGAAACAGACAATATAGTAATTTTGTAAATGTAAATCCAGATCCTTCATGCGCTTCTCAAAAGAAGAGCTATAAGGAAGTCGTGTCATATCTTGAAGAAGCTGTTCTTTTAAAAAGGCATATTCCTCTTTTTCAATAGAAGAACGTTTTTTGGAAGTAATAAGTTGTTTTTGAATTGATTGAACAGATTCTAATAATTCTTTCTTATTCATAGGTTTGATGATAAAAGAAGAAACATTATATGAAATAGCAGTTTGAGCATATTCAAATTCAGCATATCCTGTTAGAATAATGACTCTTGTATCCGGGCAATTTTTATAAACATAACGAGCAACTTCCAGACCATCAGTATCGGGCATTTTGATATCAGTAATTACGATATCGACAGGATTTTTTTTGAGGAATTCAATTGCTTCTCCACCATCACTGGCATTTCCGATTACTTCACATTCGATAGAGCTCCAATTCATAAAATTAGTAAGTCCTTTGCGAACAGTCGTTTCATCATCAACAATTAAAAGTTTAAATGTCATAGGGTTCTACCTCCTTTTTAGGAATTTTAAATGATACTGTTGTGTATTCATTTGGAATGCTGTCAATACAAAGTCGTGATGTTTCACCAAATAATAATTCTAATCTTCTGTCAAGATTTCGAAGACCGATGTGAGTATGGTTTAGTTTAGTTTCTGAAGGTTCACAGTTATTAGAAAAGCCAACCCCGTTATCAATAATGGAGATTTCTATTATTTTGTCTGTCTCTATAATCTGTATGGACAATTTTCCTTTTCCTTTTTTGGGTTCTAAACCATGAACAATTGCATTTTCTACCAATGGTTGTATACAAAAGCATGGAATTTTGCAGGTAAGCAAATGTTCTGGTATTTGAATAGAGCAGGAAATTTTATCTTCAAATCGCATTTGTTGCAAATAGATATAGAATTTTACATATTTCATCTCTTGCTCTAATGTGATGAAATCTTGATCTTTGAACAAGGTGTTCATCTTTAAAAGTTCACCTAATGAAATAACCATTTGATAAATTTCTTCATTGTCACACATTTCTGCTTTCCAGGCAATTGTATTAAGTATGTTAAATAAGAAATGCGGATTCATTTGAGCACGTAAAGAACGAATTTCTGCATTTTTTAACAATAGTTGTTTCTGGAAATTGTCATTATATGAAATATCTAGTTTTTTCAGCATTTCATTGAATGCATTTGTCCAGACATCAAATTCCTGATACATTCTCATAGGCGGAAGAGTTGTCTGTTTTCCGCTGGCAATCTGATTGATATGAAATACCATTTTTTGAACAGGCAGCGTTATCGTCCGGCTCATTATGAGCGAAATAAACATAGCGGCAATTAAAATCAAAAATAGAAATAGAAGATAAGAATGTAAGGTAGTATTCAAATCTTTATACAAAATATTCTTAGGAGCACAGACTGCAAGAGTAAGATTCACTAAAGAAAGTGTTCTTGCTACAATGAAGTAAGGCTTTTGATTTAATGAGATCTCCTGAAAATTGACAGCCCCTTCCTTATCAAAAATTTTCATTTCTTGTAATTCATGACATTCAGTATTTGAATCAGGATTAGAAAGAACATTCATGTCAGAATTAAAAAGAAATATTGACCAAGTTGGGTCTATTCCTTTTATACAATAGTTCATCCATTTTGTTTTATTTATATTAATAATAAAAGTACCAATATATTTTCCATTATTTACACTAAAGAGATTTCTAATCATATAAAAAGAATCCTGATCAGAAGGCAAGGTAAAACATATGAGTTTGGTCTCCGTATGATCAATTGTATCGATTACAGCTTGTTCGGTATTTGAGGAAGAAAGAAAATCAGCAGTATGTATTTTAAAAACAGAATTGTCTGCTGAAACAATGCTAATAAAATTAGTAAAATTTTTGTCAGATAAGGATGTACTATAATAAATCTGAGACATTTGTTTTTCCATAGAAACTTTATCTTCTGAGGAAAATTCTTTGTTCAAAGTATTTATAATAAATGAATTTGATAAAAATAGAGGGATGATGGATTCAATGGTATCAAATTGTTCTGTAAACTGCTGTGCAGCTTGATTTAACTGGTTAGTAAAAGAACGTTGATAATTTTCCTTCAAAAGTGTAGAAGTACGAAAATAATATAGTAGGGTTGAGCACAGTAACACAACAGAAACAATGAGAACAATTGTACTTGTTATAAAAAAACGTAAAGAAGAGATTCTCTGACGCATAAATATTCCCCCTGATATAGCAAAAGATGTTTACATTATACCATATTTTGAGGAAAGGAAGTGTGAGTTGTTCGAAATTTACAAAAATATAGCAAAAAAATCATATAAACAGTAGAAAAAGCAGAAATAAAAAACGTAATAATGAAACAGAAGTAAGAAATTATAAAAAGTCAACAAGGATTTGTATTAAAAATACCAAAAGATTGAAATATAATATATTTAACAAAAATGAAAGGGGAAAATTTATGAAAAAGAAAGTTGTGAAAAGCTTGCTAATATCGGTTATAGCTGGATCGTTAGTATTTGGGCTTACTGCTTGCGGAGGTGGAAGTGGAAAATCTGAAGACACAAAGAAAGACAACGGAGATAAAGTTGTCTTAGATGTAATCAACTATCATGTAGGAACAGATTATGCAGCGGATTATTATGAGTACTTATTTGAAGAGTTTCAAAAAACAGAAGAAGGAAAAAATGTGGAATTTAATTTTGAGGAAATTCCGACAACAGATGCATATAATCAAAAAATCAAGCTGTTAATCTCAAGTGGAGATCTTCCAGATATTGTATTTAATGGTGGAAATAATATTACAGAATTGGCAGCAAAATCTGGTAAAGTAGCAGATTTAACTCCGTATTTTGAAAAAGATCCAGAATGGAAAGCGTTGTTTGATGAAACATCTCTGGAATTCAATACAGTAGATGGTAAAATTTATGGTGTTCCCGTTTCAAAAGAAATTTCGTATATTTACTACAATAAAGAATTATTTGAAGAAGCTGGAATACAGGCACCTGATGTAGCGTATGCTACTTGGGATGAATTTTTTGAAGTGTGTGATAAATTAAAAGCATCAGGAATCACACCATTGGGAATGGATACTGCGGATTCGGGATGGCTTACAAATTTATGGATGAGCGCATTAATTGGAACAAATGGAGAAAGTGGAAATGAATGGATGAACACAATGTATCCGACAGACTTTAATATACCAGAAGTGGAAGAAGCAGCGGAAATGGTTCAAAAGATGTTCCAAGAATACACAACAGCAGATGCAATTGGTGGAAAATATGATCCTATGGCAACGCACTTCTTTAATGGAGAAGTTGCAATGTTTCCGAATGGACCATGGATGATTCCGGATTTTCTGGAAACAGAAAAGGCGCCGGAGGGATTTTACGATAAAGTTGGAATTATGTTAATGCCTGGAAATGGAATGGAAATGGTTCCGACACCTGGGGATATGGTAGGAGCGACGGAAAAAGAAAAAATAGAGGCTGCGGTGGCATTTTTGAAATTTGAGACTAAACCAGAAAATCAGATAAAAGCTTTAGAAATGACAGGACTTCAGCCGGTATCTAATAATTTAGAAATTCCAGAAGAATTGACAAAGAGCAATCCTTTGATGGCGCAGGTATTAGAGCTTCAAAATAAAGCAGAAGTAACTTATGGACAAAATCAGGCATACTGGTATCAAAATACAATAGATACTTTTTCTACGGAATTACCAGAACTTGCATATGGTAATATTACACCAAAAGAATTTTGTAAGAAATTAAGTGAATCGGCAGCAAAAAACCAAGAATAGAGGACGAGAATGGATTTGCAGAATAGGATTCCTGCAAATCCATTTTTTTGGAGGAAATATGAGAACAAAAAATAAAGGATTATGGATTATACTTTTTACTATGCCGTGTATGATTTTGTTTGCGATTGTTTATGCGGCACCGATTATTACAGTAGCATATACATCATTGTGTGATTATACTACGTTTTCAGGACCGAAATTTACGGGGATTAAAAATTTTTTAACTATTTTTGGAGATAAAGATTTTCTAGTATCGATAAAAAATACATTGATATGGGTAGTATTACAGGCAACATTTCATGTTTCGTTGGGATTAATTATGGCATTAGTTCTACGAAGAAAACCAAAAGGCTGGAAGGTTGTTCGTACAGCATACATGATACCGAATATTATTCCTACTGCGGCTACGGGGGTTATGTTTACATTGCTTTTAAATCCTACGTTTGGAGTTGTAAAACCTTTTTTGGAGGGAATAGGAGTAGAAGTATCACAGGTTCCTAATTTGTTTGGAAATTCAAAATATGCATTTTGGACAGTTACACTTACGTGGTTGCTATATTCGGGATTTAATACCATTATTTTTCTAGCAGAAATGGGCGCAATTGATAAAGAGATTTATGAAGCAGCACGTGTTGATGGTGCAAAGCCGTGGCAGTTAGATCAGTATATTACGTTACCATTAATGAAAAATATATTTGGTACATGCGTTGTATTGGCATCTGTAGCTATGGTATCTCAGTTTGATATTATTTATATGACAACAAAAGGGGGGCCAGGAAACACAACGTTAAATCTTCCGATTTATCTGTATAAGGCAGCAACTCTTGAAAATAATTATGGTAAGGCAAATGCTGTAGGAGTTATTCAGATAGTAATAGGATTGGTTCTGGTAATTTTAATTCAGAGATTATTTGCAGGTAAAAAGGAAGAAAAGGAGATATAAATTATGAAGGAAACACCAAAAGCAATAGTCGGAATATCAAAAGTATTAAAATATATTTTTATGATTTTTATAATTGGAATTTCAGTCGGACCAATTTTTTGGGCATTTATAAGTTCTTTTAAAACATATGCTGAAATTAATTCTTCTGCATTGTCCTGGCCGTCTCATTTTAGTTTAGATAATTATGTGGCGGCATTTAAGTTTGCTCCGATTGGAAAGTATTTTTTGAATAGTGTAATTATTGTTGGAAGCAGTGTTCTTGTAACAGTTGCGTTAGTGGCAATGTGTGCGTATATTGTTTCAAGATTTGACTTTAAATTAAAAACAATGGTTGTATTACTGATTTCAGCATCTTTAATGCTTCCAGCTCAGGCAATTTCACAGCCGTTGTTTGCAATTTTTCAGAAGCTGGGTATTTTTGATACAAAAATAGGCTTGATTATCGTATATTCAGCGATGGGGATTCCGATGTCATTTTTTGTAATGACGAGTTATTATAAGACCATTTCCACGGCGTTGGAAGAATCCGCATATATTGATGGCGCAAGTTTTTTGCAAACCTTTTTACATATCATTTTGCCATTGGCAAAACCGGGGCTTGTGACTATTGCTTTGTTACAGTTTATTAATACATGGAATGAATTTTACTTTGCATTGATGCTTACAAGTGGAGACTCTGCCAGAACGGTTCCGATTGCGTTAAATTATTATATGGGAACTTTTGCTAATAATTATTCGGCATTATTTGCAGCAGTAGTTATGACGGTACTTCCAACCATCCTCGTATTTATTATCTTACAGAGACAGGTCATGGAAAGTTTAACAGCAGGAGCGGTGAAAGGATAGAATAATATGAATATAGATAAAAAGCCTATTTATCCTGTCGAAGCATGGGATATTACAGAATTAGAATTTAAAAAAGAATATAATTATAGAAATGAAACAACATTTTCTTTATCTAATGGATATATAGGAACCAGAGGAACATTTGAAGAAGCTTATCCATTTGATATTGATACAGGATTGGAAGGAAATTTTGTAAATGGATTTTACGAAAGTGAACATATCCGTTATGGAGAAGCAAATTTTGGATCACCGTTACGAAGTCAGTCCATTTTAAATCTTCCGAATTTAAAGGAAACGAAAGTGTTATTGGATGGCGAGATGTTTAGTATGGAAACCGGTAAAGTTCGGGAGTATAAAAGAACACTTCACATGAAAGAAGGAGTTTTGGAGAGGAAACTTATTTGGAAATCTCCCAAAGGAAAAGAAACAGAAATTAGAATTTGTAGACTGGTATCTTTTGCAAGAAAAAATATTATGGCAATTTTATATGAAGTTAAGCCTTTGAATTATACAGGTGAAGTTAGAATAGTATCGAAACTGCAGGCGGATGTAGAAAACCATACACGAAAAACGAATCCAATTGTGGATTATGGTCCATTTGGAAGAAGGTTAGAACCCCAAAAATTGTATGCAGAAGAGAGGAAGCTGTATTATGAGGGAGAAACGCTGGGGAGCAAATTAACAGTTGCATGTGGAAGTATACATAAAATTCATACGAATGGAATGACAAAATCGGAAGCATTCAGACAAAGAGTAAATAAATTGGATGCAGAGCTGGAGATTTGTGTATATGGAAATATGGGGGAAAAAATTAGCTTAGAAAAGATGATTTGCTATTCGACAGAATTAGATATGCCAAAAGAACAACTGGAACGCTTCATAGCTGATGAATTAAGGCATGCAGAGAGAGAGGGATATGCTGTTTTAGAAGAAAAGCAAAAAAAATATATGGAAAATTTCTGGAAAACTGCAGATATTTCGATTAAAGGGAATGAATTTTTGCAGCAAGGAATTCATTTTAATATGTTTCATATTTTTCAATCAGCTGGGAGAGATGGAAAAACAGGAATGGGAGCAAAGGGACTTTCGGGTGAAGGATATGAAGGACATTATTTTTGGGACACAGAAATGTATGTATTACCAGTGTTGATATATACAGAACCTGAGGTTGCGAAAACACTTTTGGATTATCGGTATTATACATTAGATCAGGCAAGAGATAGAGCGAGAGTCTTAGGGCATGATAAAGGTGCATTATTTCCATGGCGTACAATTAATGGACAAGAGGCATCTACTTATTATCCACTTGGAACGGCACAGTATCATATCAATGCAGATATTGCTTATGCATTGTCTTTGTATTTGCAAGTGACAGGAGATATTGAGTATTTAGTAGAAAAAGGAGCAGAAATTTTAATCGAAACAGCAAGAGTATGGGCGGATGTCGGAAGTTTCTCGGAGTGCAAAAATGGAAAATATTGTATTTGTGATGTAACAGGGCCAGATGAATATAACGTGCTTGTGGATAATAATTTTTATACAAATTTGATGGCACGTGAAAATTTGCGGGATGCACTGCAGGCAATAAATTATCTGAAGAAGAACAGACTCCAGACATGGGAAAAATTAAAAGAAAGATTAAAGTTTTTAGAAGTAGAAGCAGAGCAATGGGAAAAGATTATTGAAAATATGTATTTCCCATATGACGAAATACTCAAAATTTATCCAATGGACGATGGATTTATGATGAGAAAACCGTGGGATGAATCTAAAATTCCACCAGAAAAAAGAGCATGGTTATATGAGAATTATCATCCACTGTTTATTATGAGACATCGGATGTCAAAGCAGGCAGATGCAATTTTGGGAATGTATCTTCACAGTAATTTATTTAGTGAGGAAGAAATTAGAAGAAATTACGATTTTTATCAGAAGGTAACATTGCATCATTCTTCTTTATCTACCTGTATTTTTGGAATTGTAGCGAGCGGAATAGGATATTTAGAAGAAGCATATGATTATTTTTCGCAATCAGCAAGAATGGATTTGGATGATTATCATAATAATTTTTATGCGGGGATTCATGCAGCAAATATGGCAGGAACATGGCAAGCAATTGTAAATGGTTTTGCAGGAATGAGATGCCAGAATACACGGCTTGAGTTTAAGCCAACTATTCCAGAAGAGTGGGATGAGTATACATTTCGTATCTTATATAGAAAAGCGCTTCTGAAAGTAAAAATATCGAAAAATGAAGCTCGATTTACTCTTTTAGAAGGTGAAAATATTGTGTTTTATGTGAAAGAGAAAGAGATTGAAATAACGAAAAGAGGAGAAACATATGTTCAAAAAATATAATGCTATTTTTTTTGATTGGGATGGAACTGCAGTTTTATCTAGGACAGCACCTGTAGATCGGGCGGTAAATGCTATGCGTCCTCTTTTAAAAAAGGGGATAAAGCTAGTGATAGTCAGTGGAACTACGATAGAAAATATAGCAGATGGAAAAATTGAATCATATTTTACAGAAAAAGAATTAAGTAATTTATATTTAGGACTTGGAAGAGGGGCCTATAATTATGAGTTTATAAATGGAAAACCACATATTTTTAAGAATATGGTGCCATCGAAAGAAGAGCTTTTAAAAATTCATAAAGTTTGTTTTGAAGTTCATCAAGAATTAAAGAGACGATATGATTTTGATACAGACATTATATTTAGCAGACCCAATTATTGCAAAGTTGACTTAATGGTAAATAATTTTAGAGATCAAAGTTTGTTTATGCAGGAAAGCGAAGTGAAACGATTACGAAACTTGTTGCAAATACATGGAATGACAGGAGGGTTAAAGGAATTAATTGAATTAGCAGAAAAAACAGGGTGTCAATATGGTGTTAAAGTAAAGACAACTTGTGATGCAAAATATCTTGAAATAGGAAATACAAGTAAAAGTGATAATGTGGATTGCATTTTAGAAAAAATTTGCTTGGAAACAACCCTTTCTCCGAGAGAGTGTGTATATTTAGGAGATGAATATGTAGGGATTGAAAAAGGAGTTTTTGGAAGTGACAGCTTTATGCGAACTAAAAAGAGTATTCAGGGAGATTTTTTTGATGTGTCTGAAGTGGCTGGAGAGAGACCAGAAGGTGTAAAAAGGATTGGAGGTGGAGTGGAAACATTTTTACACTTTTTGAAAGAACAGGCAGAGTAAAGGAGGATAAGGAATGTTGAGAAAACAAAGAATACTGAGTTTGGCAATGGGATTCATGTTGTTAATAGGAAGTTTTGTATCCGAAGTTAAACCTGTAAAAGCAATGGATGAATTAGTAGATTTGAAAGGACAAGATTATTATATCGACAGTGATGGGGGAAATGACAGCAATGCAGGAACAAGTCCGGAAGAAGCCTGGTCAACATTAGATAAAGTTAATAGTACAACTTTCAAACCTGGAGATCGTTTATTATTTGAAAATGGAGATGTATGGACAGGGCAGTTAAGTCCAAAAGGATCTGGAGAAAAAGGTAATCCGATTATTATTGCATCTTATGGAAATGCAGAGGAAAGACCTTTAATTCAAGGAAACAATTGGTGTGGCGAGAATGGAGATGATTTGGACAATCAAATCTTTAATGCAGCAGTATACTTTTATAATCAACAATATTGGGAAATTACATCATTAGAAATTACAAATCGTATTCCGGGTGACAATCCAGAGGATCATATTAAAAAATATGGGGTACTTATTATGGGAAAAGATGCGGGGACATTGGAGCATATGTATTGTAAGGATTTGTATGTACATGATGTCGTATCGCATCCAATAGGTCAGCAGGCAGGAATTGGACGAGGAGGAATTATATATATCATACGGGGAAATCAAATTCCGACTAATTGGAATGATATTGTAGTTGAAAATAATAAAGTTGGCCCTAATATCAATCATTATGGAATTAATTTTCTTTCTACTTGGGGAAGTAGCCAGTTTGAACAGGAAAGCGGTATACCGGACAGTGAATATGCAGGACAGCGTTGTGATAGCACGAATATTGTAATTCGGAATAATTATTGTGAAAAAATTGGAAATGCAGCAATTTGTCCATCAGCTTATGAAAATGCCTTGATAGAATATAACGTTTGTGATGGCTGTAATAGTGGACCAAATGGAAATGTTCCTATATGGTGGGAGAATGGAGAATATACAGTTGCACAATATAATGAGGTATTTGGTTCAGGAGCTTCTGAATCAAAAGAAGATTCCCAAGCTTTTGATGCGGATGTGAATGCTACGTTGAATTATATACAGTACAATTATACACACGACAATCCGTCAGGTGCTTACTTTGAATGTGCATTAGGAACACCATATACAACTCATATTCGTTATAACATTAGCCAAAATGATGGATATGGAACAAATAGTTACGGTGGTGGAGCAATTGTTACATTAGGTGGTTATTCGAGTGATCCCAATAATAAAATGTATGTTTATAATAATGATTTCTATTTAGATGAAGGACATAATAGCTATATTACAAATAATTGGGATAATACAGAAGTTAATGCAGAAAATTTTCGGTTTGTTAATAATGTGATTTATAGTGATGCAGATTCCAAAGGGTGGCATGATTGTTTTAAAGGCGCTGCTTATAATAATGCATATGGGGGAACAGACACCAATATTATAAGGACAGATGACAACCAAGCATTGACAATTACAAGAGATGATTTTGTTAATATCGGTACAGGTGGAAAAGGAATTAATAGTGTGGATGGGTATCGATTAGCAGATAAGTCTATATGTAAAGAATCAGGAGTATTAATGTTTGATAATGGTGGTGTTGATTATTGGGGAAACCACGTGTCAAATACGAAAGCTCCGAATATTGGATGTGATAATAGTGGAGCAGAAAAAGACACAATGGAAGGCGTACTAACGTTTGAAGATAGATCTTTAGGAGAGCAAGTGCTTGAAGGTGAATATCAAAAATGTATGTTTCCGGAGGGATGGATGACAAAAGGAGATCAATCGAACAAAGCGCTGTTTATGTCTAATGAAACAGGATCCAATATTATACAATTACCGGAAAATAAGATAATTAAGAGTTTCCGAGCTAAATGTGATGGAATTGCTTCGCTTATAGTATCTGCTAATGGCGTGAAAAAAACATTCAGTTTGAGTTCTGTTAATAATGTGTTTGAGACAGGATTTATTTCAGCAGCAGATGAGGTAGAGTTTACGATAAATTGTCCTACGGGCAGTAAACAAGTTCAGTTGGATGACATTGTATTAGCGGATGCAGAAAAAGAGAGAAAAAATATAGCCTTAAATTGTCCGGTTGAAACAAGTGGTGAAGATCAGAATCCTGGAATTTATGGGAATGATGGAAATGAAGATACTATGTGGATTCATTGGGGAGAAGAGTTAGGACAATGGTGGAGTGTTGATTTAGGTGCGCTATATCAGTTGTCAGATTTTGAGTTAGTATTCGAAAAAGATGAAACACCAAATGCATGGAAATATCAAATAGAAGCATCTGAAAATAATAAGGACTTTGAAATTATATTTGATGCATCAGACAATGAAAACGGAAGTAAAATTCAACATGGAGATTTTATGTCAGAAAAAGAATATCGATATGTTAGAGTGAAAATTACAGGGATTCCAGAAGAGGATTATTGGCCGGCGTTTCGAGAATTTAGATTATATCAGAAATAGATTAAAGCAGAATGGGAGGGGCGAAGCGTTATGAGAAAGAAGGTTCTTTTGCTGATTTTTTTAGTAAGTTTGTTATTAACTGCTTGTGAAAAAGGCGAGTATGAAGAAGTTGTATTTCAGGATGAGGTAATTACTGACAGGCAAATTCAAATATATAAGCAAAGAAATAGAGCAGAAATTATCGCGAAATATCAAAAAGATGGAGAGCAAATTGATGAAAGTTTTTGGGGGAAAGAAATTGAAAATAAGAAAACAGTAAAAGAGCTTTTGATGGATAAAGCATTAAGAGATTGTTTGTATGATCAAGCAATTCTTTGTGAAGCGGAAAAACATGGATTAATAGAAGATGCGAGTTTTTCTGAAATAGAAAATGCTTTAGAAACTGTAAATCAGAGTAACAAAACTGAGAGATTAATTTATGGCAATAAATTTTATACGTTGGATACGTATGTTACTTATTACTTAAATAATTTGACAAGAGAACTTATTGATGTTTTATCGGAAGACGAATTATACTTTACAAATGAAGAATTAGCAAAATATTGTAAAGAAAATGAGGTGATTGAGAAAAATGATAAAATAAAAACATATGAAGAGTATAGGTTTCAGTATAAGAACATACTGTTTCGGCAATACATAACAGAAGTAGTAGAAAATGCTATGGAGGAAATTTTATGCGAAGAAAATTAAAATTGATTGTAGCGGTGGCAGCAGTTTTAACGTCTGGTTTAATGTTGCGGACAAGTGACGTTCATGCAGAAAAGGAAACTAATCAGACCATAATAGATTTCGAAAATACAGAGAATAATGAAGGAGTTTTATCAGGAAAGTATGAAGGGTGTAATTTTGGGAATATGGGCTGGAATGTTGACACAATCAATGGAAATACTAAGCTATGGGCGGACGCTTTGACATTGAAGGGGCAGGTTAATAAAATTGCCATTCCATATGGGAAGGTATTTCGAGGTTTTAAAGCTTCTTGTACGGATAATGCAATTGTAAAAATAGTTTCAGGTGCTGAAAGTAATAGTTTTGAAATTGGTTCATCTGAACAAACATATACGACTGATTTTATAAACAATGAAATGGCTGTGTATCTGATAATAGATTGTCAAAAAGGCGCTAGTGATGTTAAATTTGATGACATTATTTTGGAGGATGTAGATATATCAAAACAAAATGTAGCACTAAAAAAACCGGTGGCAACATCTGGAGAATGTGAAAGTCCGGCTGAGTATGGAAATGATGGAAATACTAATACTATGTGGATACATAATGGAGATGGTGCGAATCAATGGTGGCAAGTAGATTTAGAAGGAACTTATACTTTATGCAATTATGAAATAGAGTTTGAAAAAGAGGAAGATAATCCATGGAAGTATAAAATTGAAGCATCAGTTGATGGAGATACATACGATGTGATTGTAGATAAAACGCGGAACACAGATACATCTCAAAAACAAACGGACAGTATTGAGTCACAGGAAAAATATCGATATGTTCGAGTAACAATTACAGGATTACCACAAGAGACATATTGGTGTGGTTTTCGCGAATTTAAAATATTTACAGAAGATATTTATTCCAATGTAGCACTTGGAAAAATTACGAATCAGTCGGAAGGCATAAATGGATCTGAAATGGCAGTTGATGGAGATATAAATACTTTTGCAGGTAATACTGCTACATATCCATATTGGTGGACAGTGGACTTGGGTGAAAGTTATGATGTTAAAAAAATTGAACTTGTATGGGAAGATTTATATGAGGGAGAAACTAATATTGTTGAGGACTGGAAGTATAAAATAGAATATTCCAATGATCATGGTAGCACATGGGAGAAATTAGTTGATTATACAGAAGAAAATCCGTACACAAATCCTGAGGAGTCAGTTATACAGGGAAAAGAAGTGGACGTTCAAAGTAATTTGTTTAAAGTAACTATTACAGGGTGTCCGACTCAAAGACCTTATGCTTGGGCGATACTTCCAGAATTTCGAGTTTTTGCAGTTGATAATAAAATTCCAGAAGAGGAGGGGCAAAACCTTAATATAGATATAGCATATGGCCAACCTGTGAAAGCATCTTCGACATCAGATGTGTGCGATGCAGATAATGTAACAGATTATAATCAAGATACAATTTGGAGTCCAACAGTAGATGATAATGAACAATATTTACAAATAAATTTAGATAGAGAATACATTATCAAAAGCAGTAAAGTAGAATTTGAATCCAATCCGTCGGCATATAAATTTCTTATATCATCTGATGGGAAAGAATGGACAGAACTAGCACATGTTTCGGCAAATGAAGCAGAGAATCGGATACAAGTAAAAGAAACGGTGGCAAAATATGTCAGATTTAAATTTCAAGATTTAGCAGAAGGATTAAGTGTGCAAGAAGTTCATTTTGATGGAATAGATGCAGGTATTAAAAGTGGAAAACGCATTTTAGTACTGGCACCACACGAGGATGACGAAATGCTAATGGCGGGTGGAATAATCAATCGTGCTGTTGAAGTAGGAGATGAAGTAAAAATATTGCTTGCAACAAATGGAGACTATAATGGGGAAGCTTCTGGAAAAGGACGAATTGTGGAATCCATTAATGCATTAAATGCTTTGGGAGTAAGCAAAAACGACATTATGTTTCTAGGATATGCAGATACAGGTGGTCTTGGAGGTGCACAGACGTATGAAGATAGCTTTTTGTACAAATTGTATACTGCTAATGAAAAAGATGTTCTGGTTAGTCGATGGGGAAATCAGTATACATATGGAAATTCAGAGATAAAAAATGATTATCATTACGAGATGACAGGAGATCATGCACTGTATACAAGAGAAAATTTTCTATCAGATTTACAAATGGCAATCAGTACATATATGCCTACGGATATTTATGTGCCTTCAAGGTATGATATGCATTTTGATCATGCATATTTAGATTTATTTGCAATAGAGGCGATTCAGAATATACAGAAAGAGAATGTAACATATAATCCCACATTACATGAGAGTATTATTCATTCATGTGCGGGAGACAGCAATTGGCCTATTGTTAACTCTGACGAAAAAGGAATACAGGCATTGAATATGCCGACAGGACTTGAAGATTTGACAATGTTTAGATGGGATGAAAGAGAGAATGTCAATGTTCCATATGCAATGCGGCAAACACCTTTTGCATATAATCTTAAGGATCAGGCATTAAGGTTATATACTTCACAATATTATGACTATATCGGATCTTTTGCAAAAGTAAATGAAATCTTTTGGACAAGAGATTTTAGTAGTTTTGCAAAAGAGGCAGAAATTACGGCATCCTCTGACAAGAAAAATAGTGATAAAAAAATTGATCAAAGTGCAATAAAAGCTGTGGATGGTATCAGAGATGGATTTGCAGTTGGTTTACCATATAATCATCAGAGATATCCTCACGCAGAATGGGTGACGAATGGAGAAAAGGAAGGTGCATGGATTGACTTAAAATTTAGAGAAACAAAAGATATTTCAAAGGTTGTGCTTTATGACAGACCTAATATGGAAGATCAAATTTTAGGTGGTACACTTGTGTTTGATGATGGGTCTGAAATAAAAGTTGGGGAATTATCAAATAATGGACGGCCAGTAGAAATAGAAGTGAATAAAGCGTCTAAATCTATAAAATTTGTTGTTACTAAAGTTTCAGAAAGTACAACGAATACAGGATTGGCGGAAATAGAAGTGTATTAGATAAAATAGTCTCGAATTATTCAAAATGGCTACAATCCCAGTAAATATGGGATGCGTAGCCATTTTGCTTTTTGTAACGATATGTGCTATATTATGATGTTTTTGCTTTTATCTGCATATTCCGCAAGAACTGCGCATCCGTTCCAATAGAACGGAGCACTGTTCCGCTTTGAACTGAGCGTAGCTCAGCTATAGTTAATAAGTTACTGTTTTTCAATTCGTCTATCATTTCCGGGAAATTCCAAGCGATAGGCCTTTGAAGTTATACGATTTAGGTAAGCATCTGCATAGGTACTGTCACCAAATAGCTGATACCATTTTATAACAGGAATCTGAGAAATAATAACTGTAGATTTTCTACAATCCCTTGATTCAATGACTTTAAATTAAGTGGCGGCATTTATCAAGATTTAGATCCAATAGGAGGACAGTCTGTCTTGTGTACATATTGAGAAGAATGTGTATGCAGGGACAGGCTGTTTATTTTTGGTGTTCCATAAAGTCCTTTGTAAAGGAGATGAATTTTTCGGTGCTGCTGTTCAGATATTTGCCTTTTTGCCATACGAGTCCGATTTCCTGTGTGATTGTCGGCGTGATAGGGATCCCCTTGATTCCGTGCATATTTTTGAGGAGCGAGGAGTAGAGGATAGCTCCGCCCAGATTTTTCTGGACAAAAGCCTGAATGGTGTAAAGCTGGCTGGCATTTAAGATTACATGAGGTTTTACTTTGATCGAGTCAAAAATTGAGAGCAGAGCCTGATTTTGAACAGAATCTGTATTGTACATGATCAATGGTTCATCTTTTAACATTTCGATCGATACACTTTTTTCTTTTACCAGTGGATGATCCCTGGAAACACAGAATACAAGCTGGTCAGAAAGAAGCTGACAGGAATTCAGTTTGTTGGTTTCATAAAAGTTGAGATTGACAAGTGCCAGATCCAGAGTATCTTCGAGTACCAGATTTGCCGCACGGACAGATCCGTATTCAAAAAGTTCGACTGGAGTATCAGGATATTTTTTGTAAAAGCCGGTCAGCATATCCGGGAAAAAGACAGTGCTCAAAAGCGGCGGAATACCGATGCGAATCGGTGCAACCTGCTTTCCGAGATCGTAAAGCTTTGAAGTTGTCTCATGAATATTGTCCAGAAGTACACTGGCTTTCTGATAAAATGCTTCTCCTTCTTTTGTCAGAACGATATGGTTCTTTGTCCGGCTGAACAGGCTGACGGAAAATTCTTTTTCCAGTTCTCTGATTGCGTTCGAAATCGCGGGCTGTGTGACATAGAGTTTCTGTGCAGCCTGTGTGATACTGTGGTAGCGACAGACGGCACAAAAGTATTCTAACTGAATGATCTTCATTGGCAGTTTCCCCATTTCTTTCTTGTTTTCTAAAATATCAAAGATTTTTTTCTTACTATGATTTTGTTCAAAATCATCAAAACAGCAGTCTTTGCTTCTCATGATTATACCATAATTTTTGTCGGAAATGCTTAAATATGCAGAGTATCATAATCTTTTTTTATAGTGGTATCATTTTAAGTAAATGTACAACTATCTATACAATTTCTATAATGAAACCATAGCAGACAGCGCTGTGATGTGAATAGAAAAATGGATTGGAGGAAAACAAATGAGTCCGTCAACAATAACACTTTTGTTTCTCCTGTTTGCGGTAGTTATGTTTGTTCTTGAAAAGATACCACTTGGGGTGACTTCAATGATCGTCTGTATTGGATTGACTGTTACAGACGTGCTGGATGTGCAGACTGCATTTGCGGGATTTATTGACAGCAATGTGATTCTGTTTGTAGCAATGTTCATTGTAGGAGGAGCATTATTTGAAACAGGAATGGCAAACAAGATCGGAGGCATTGTAACCCGGTTTGCCAAAACAGAACGTATGCTGATCGTTGCGATCATGGTGATCGTAGGTTTGATGAGCGGGGTGCTTTCAAATACAGGCACAGCAGCAGTATTGATTCCGGTTGTTATCGGAATTGCAGCAAAATCAGGGTACAAAAGATCAAAATTACTGATGCCGCTTGTGTTTGCGGCAGCCATGGGAGGGAATCTTTCCCTGATCGGGGCACCAGGCAATATGATCGCACAGAGTGCTCTTGAAAAAATAAATTTGAAATTCGGTTTCTTCGAATATGCCATTGTAGGGATGCCGATCCTGATTGCAGGAATTTTATTTTATGCAACCATAGGATATAAACTACTTCCGGAATGTGATCCGAAAGAAGAGGAGACATTCGATACAAAAAAAGATTTTGATCAAGTGCCAAAATGGAAACAGTGGATGTCACTGATCATTCTGGTGCTGACTTTGCTGGCCATGATTTTTGAAGAGCAGATAGGGATTGATTTGTGTATTTCCGGAGGAATCGGAGCATTGCTGCTGATTCTGAGCGGAGTGATCTCTGAAAGAGATGCGTTAAAATCCATTGATCTGAAAACAATTTTCCTGTTTGGGGGTACCTTATCTCTTGCAGCGGCACTTCAGAAGACCGGAGCGGGAGAGATGATCGCAGAAAAAGTAATTGGCGCGCTTGGCGCGGATCCATCACCATATCTTTTGACACTGGTTGTATTTTTGCTGTGCTGTGTAATGACTAATTTTATGTCAAATACGGCAACCACAGCGTTGCTGGTTCCAATCTGCTTATCTATTGCACAGAGAATCGGAGCAGATCCGAGAGCAGTATTGATGGCATGTGTGATCGGAGGTTCCTGTGCTTATGCAACCCCGATCGGAATGCCCGCAAATACTATGGTTGTGGGAGTCGGCGGTTATCGCTTTATGGATTTTGTAAAAGCAGGATTTCCATTGATTATCATAGCAACGGTTGTGAGTATGATCATCCTTCCGATTGCATTTCCATTCTTTCCATAAAAGGATGATGATAATTGTGAAAATAAACAGCATCTGATTATAGATGTAAAAAATCAAAGGAGGCAGAAACATGAGTAAGAAAGAACAAGTAGAGCAGCTTACGGATTATATGGCAAATTTTGTGTCATATATCGCAAAAGTGCTGCCGGATGATATTATTGCAAAGTTGGATGAACTGGCAGAAAAAGAGGACAGTCCGCTTTCAAAAGTCATCTATGAGACAATGAAGAAAAATCAGGTACTGGCAAAAGAATTGAACAGACCAAGCTGTCAGGATACGGGTGTATTACAGTTCTGGGTAAAATGTGGAACAAATTTTCCGTTGATTGGGGAATTGGAGACACTTTTAAAAGAAGCTGTTATAAAATCGACAGTGGAAGCACCGCTTCGCCATAACAGCGTGGAAACATTTGACGAGTACAATACAGGCAAAAATGTCGGAAAAGGAACACCGACAGTATTCTGGGATATTGTACCAGACAGTGATCGGTGCGAGATTTATACTTACATGGCAGGCGGCGGATGCACACTTCCGGGGAAAGCCATGGTGCTGATGCCGGGAGAGGGATACGAAGGAGTTACAAAATTTGTAATGGATGTCATGACCTCTTATGGCCTGAATGCATGTCCTCCGCTTCTGGTCGGTGTGGGTGTGGCAACATCTGTTGAGACAGCAGCACTGCTTTCCAAAAAGGCATTGATGAGACCGCTGGGAAGCCATAATGAGAATGAGCGCGCGGCAGAGATGGAAACGCTGCTTGAAGACGGGATCAATGCAATCGGACTCGGACCGCAGGGAATGGGCGGCAAGTATTCCGTAATGGGGGTACATATTGAAAACACAGCCAGACATCCATCTACAATCGGTGTCGCCGTGAATGTTGGCTGCTGGTCTCACAGACGTGGACACATTATTTTTGATAAGGATCTCAATTACACGATCACAACACATTCGGGGGTGACTTTATAATGTTGGAAATCAAAGATGGAAAGAAAATTTTAACAACACCGATATCTGCTGAGGATCTGGCAGATATCCATATCGGAGATATTATTTATCTGAACGGAAGTATGACAACCTGTCGTGATGTGGCACACAGACGGCTTGTTGAGGGTGGTAGAGAGCTTCCCGTAAATGTAAAAGACGCTGCAATCTTTCATGCAGGACCGATCATCCGGCCTCTTGCGGATGACAAGTTTGAAATGGTATCTGTTGGTCCCACAACCAGTATGCGTATGGAGAAATTCGAAAAAGAATTTGTGGAACAGACCGGTGTGAAAGTGATCATCGGAAAAGGAGGCATGGGTCCAAACACTGAGTATGCATGTAAAAACTATAAGGCGATTCATTGTGTGTTCCCTGCCGGAAATGCAGTGGTAGCTGCCGCGGAAGTGGAAGAAATTGTAGATGCACAGTGGAGAGATCTGGGAATGCCGGAAACCTTATGGCATTGCCGCGTAAAAGAATTTGGGCCTCTGATCGTATCGATTGATACAGACGGACGAAATTTGTTTGAAGAAAATAAAGTTGTTTTCAATGAAAGAAAAGAGAAAGCAATTCAGGAAATCTGCAAACATGTAAGCTATATCAAATAGCACGAAAATCAAAATAAAACCAAAATATTGCCAAAATGATCATGCAGAGAACAGGCTCCCACTTTCTTTGTATGGTCATTTTTTTGTATCTTTTTCGCAAACTCACAATTTCTTGCATTTTAAAAGATATTATTATAAAATAACTATATGTGTTTCCGTGGATGAGCAAGAAATGGAGTATTCTTAAATTTTATATCCAACGGAGCAGGATGATATCGGGGGAAAGAAACTATGAGTGAGAATTATAAACAGCGTTCGATCCTGGAGATTATGAATGACGTGCTCGGTACGATACGCGATTACTACGATTCAGAATATGTGTATTATATCGAGAGAGATGAAGAAGAGATTCTTACAATCTATGAGTGGTGTGCTGAATTTGTACCGTGGCAGCGGGATAAGATCAAGATGCTTGATAAAGAGCAGTGGCCGCGGTGGATCCGACAGGATATCACGGATACGACAGAAGCAGACTACAGTGTTTCTCAGCCATTGGAAGACGGAATTACGGCAGTTCTTGCAGCGGTAGGGGTACACAGAGGCGGATGTGAGATTTCTTTTATGAGGTCTCTCCTTCCATATATTTCACAGTCTATTCTTTTGCAGAAGATGCAGAAGCAGCAGGAATATCTGAGTTATCATGATGATCTGACTGGTTTGATGAACCGGAACAGCTTTGTCAGATATATGTCGGACGTACAGAAAAAAGAGCACAAGTCACTGGGAGCAGTATCTGTGGACATCAATGGATTGAAGAACTTTAACCGGGAATTTGGACATGAATATGGGGATGAGGTTGTAATCCGTGTAGGTGAAGTGCTGGAGGAGCATTTCCGCAGCTCTCTGGTGTTCCGAATGACCGGAGATGAGTATCTGGTAGCGGTAGAGGATGCGACATATGATACATTTATCAAAAGTGTGAACGACGCTCATCATAAACTTGATAATATCAGTCTTGGACTGGTCTCTGTCGGTTATGCCTGGGAGAAAGTGGATATTGATGCAGAAAAGCTGATCGGCCGCGCAGAAGGTATGATGCGTGAAGAGAAGCAGAAGTATTATAAGAATTTGAAAAAAGGGCATCATGAGCCTATCATCAAACAGGATCTGCTCAGCGATATAGAGAATGGCAATTTTATTGTCTGTCTGGTTCCGAAAGTGGATGTCGATACTGAGGAAGTAGTCGGAGCAGAAGCAGTGGTACGCTATCACCACAAAGATCTGGGTATTATGAATCCGGGAAAATATCTGACACTTCTGGAAGAGACCAAGCTGTCTCATTATCTGGATCTGTATGTGTTTGAAGAAGTATGTAAGACGCTGCGCAGATGGGAGACGGAAGATTTGCCGATGATCCCAATCGCTGTAAATTTTGCGGGAGCAACGCTCAGACAGATAGATGTAGCAGAAAAAATGACAGCTCTGATCGAGAAGTATCATGTGTCCTGTGAGTATCTGGAAGTAGAAGTTTCAGAGTCTTACAGTGATATGAATCAGGAGATGCTTGCAGAGACGAGTAATAAGATTCGAAAGAGCAATGTGCGGGTGATTTTGGACCACTTCGGAGCAAAAGAATCCACAGTAGCGATTCTGACGATCATGGAATTTGACGGATTGAAGATAGATAAAAGTATCGTGACCAATATTGTAGGCAACGGCCGAAGCCAGAGTGTGGCAAAAGCAGTAACAGATGCCTGCTGTCAGCTGGGAGTACCGGTTTCAGCAAGTGGCGTGGAGACAAGAGACCAGCTGAATGTATTGAAAGAACTTGGCTGCAGCTGTGTACAGGGAAGCCTGTTTAACAAGCCGATCACGATTGATACATTTGAAGTCCGTTACCTGAAAGGATAAGAGTATGATACGTACCTGGCTTGCAGATATCAGAGCACTGTATGAGGAGGAATGTTATCAGAAATATTTTGCAGCACTTCCTGCGTTTCGACAAGAGAAAGCAGGGAAGCTGTTGTTTCAGAAAGACAGGGCTCAGAGTGCAGGGGCATGGCTTTTATTGGAGGAGATCAGAAAGCGGTACAAAATTTCCGACCGGGCAGTTTACAATCTTTCGCATTCCGGGGATTATGTGCTGTGCTCGATCGACACTGATGCAAGAGAGGGCGTACAGCTTGGATGTGATATTGAGAAAGTCCAAAAGGCCAGAATGGAGTTAGCAAAACGTTTTTTTTGCCGCAGTGAATATGAAGATATTTTCAGATGTGATTCAAAAGAGGCAAGAGCGGAAAAGTTCTGCAGATACTGGGTACTAAAAGAAAGTTTCATGAAAGCGACCAGAAAGGGAATGGCGCTGAAGATGTCATCGTTTGAGATCCTGCTTTCGAATCCACCCAGGCTGATAAAAAAGCCGGAGGAGTTTGAAGAGACATACTATTATTGTGAGTACCCTCTGGAAGGATTTCCTTATCGAATCGCAGTCTGTTCGAACGATTCAGAGTTAGATTCTAGAATACAAATGGAGTTAAAAGAAATATGGCAAGAGTAAATCGAAAAGCGAAAAAAATACTGATCACAGGGATGATCCTTGGAGCGGCAGCAGGGATTTTGCTCACATTTCTGGCAGCAAACAGTAAGATGCATGACAAAAATGATGAGATCAAAACTGTCAAGGCAAAGTATGAAAAAGAAGCGAAATCTTTGAAGAAGCAGCTGAAGGAAGCAAAGAATGAGCAAAAAGAAGTAAACCTGCAGTCAAATGAATGGAATCTGCTCCTGGTGAACAGTTCTTATCCGCTTGCAGCAGACTATTCACCGGAATTGACGGCTGTAGATGATGAAGATCATAAAGTAGACTCCCGGATTGTAGAGTCTGTAAATAAAATGCTTCAGGATGCGAAAACAGCGGGGATGAATCTGAAGATCATTTCAGCATACCGTTCGTATGATGATCAGAAGAATGTGTTCAATGATACCATGCAGTCATGGCTCAGTCAGGGATATTCGTATTTAGATTCTTACGATGAGACGAAAAAGTCTGTAGCAGTTCCGGGAACAAGTGAACATGCAACGGGGCTTGCACTGGATATCACATCTGAGTCGAACCAGACACTGGATGAGACACAGGCACAGACGCAAGAGCAGCAGTGGCTGATGAAGAACTGCCAGAATTATGGATTTATTCTGCGTTATCCGAAGGATAAGACAGATATAACCCAGTATATTTATGAGCCGTGGCATTACCGCTATGTGGGAGAAGAGGCTGCAAAGGCGATCATGAAAAAAGGAATTACGCTGGAAGAATATCTGGCACAGATACAAAAATAAACAGGAAGAGTTTTTATTTCGCAAGCCGGGATAGAAACTCTTTTCTTTCTATAGCGGAAAAACAGTCTTTGCGATTGACGCATAAAATGGGATTTGCTACAATGAGAGAAGTTGGGTGACGGGAAATAAAAATATTTCCTGTCTGATGTAAAAATCCGAGAAGGAGGAAGAGCATGGAAGATCTTACATTTGGAGAACAGGTCAAGGTAGTATTGAGCCGAAAAGGCATGACCATAAAGGAACTTGCGGAGATTATAGAAGAAAAGACCGGAATGAAAATGTCCAGACAGAATCTGACGCAGAGACTGGGAAGAGACAATTTTCAGGAGCAGGATATGCGGATGATCGCGTCGATCTTAGACTGTCCGTTTCAGCTGAGTATTTTAGGCGGAGAATCTGCTGAACTGACGCCTGCGGATCTGCGTACCGTAGAAGAGATGCGCAGAAAAGAAGGAAAATTAGAGGATGGAGAGCCGACACTTGAAGAGATGCAGATAGAGCTCCCGCTGGAAGAGTTAAAGCCACATGAGGAAGAAGAGAATCAGGAGCGTACCATCGAGGAGATCGCAAAGGATATTCCGATTTCTTCCGTGATGAAGCGGGCGGAAGAAGAGGATGCAAAACGAGAAGATCTGTCTGTGGGGGATATCAATCCATATACAGGTCATGAGTACCAGTCCAACAGTGTCAGAATGCATCCGAGCCGGATCGGATATGTTCAGGTATACGACAGAAGGACTCATAAGTGGAAAGATATGACAGAGTGGGCATTTCTTGGAGAGCAGGAGAGAAAGAAAGCGATGCTTGGAAGGGAGTATGTGCCGCCGGTTTATCTGGATTAAAAGGAGGCTGTCTATGGAGTGGAAGACCTTATTATCTGAAAAGCGGATGCGGGGATCCGGAAAGAAACAGCATGCGAAAAAATCGGATTTCCGCAGTGAGTTTGAAAAGGATTATCATCGGATCATAGGAAGTGCGTCATTTCGGAGACTGCAGGATAAGACGCAGGTATTTCCTCTGGATCAGAGTGATTTTGTACGGACAAGACTGACGCATTCTCTGGAAGTGTCTTCTCTTGCCAAGTCGCTGGGACAGAATATCGGTGAAGCAATCCTGGAGCGTGGAGCGGATCAAAAGTTTACACGGAAGATGAAGGAGGATATTTCTCATATTCTGGAATGTGCCGGGCTGATCCATGATATCGGCAATCCGCCGTTCGGGCATTTCGGGGAGCTGGCGATCCGGGACTGGTTTTTGCGGAAGCTTCCCGAACTGCATTATAAGAGACAGACTCTGGATATGATATTGAGTCCGCAGATGAAAGAGGACTTCTATCATTTTGAGGGAAATGCACAGGCGCTCCGACTGGTAACGAGACTTCATTATCTGGTGGATGAGTACGGGATGAATCTGACCTATGCACTGCTCAATACGATTATAAAATATCCGGTTGCGTCCACACAGGTCCATCCGGATTCCGGGAATATCAGAGAAAAGAAGATGGGATATTTTCTGGCAGATGAGAAGATATTTGAGGAGATCACACAGGAGACGAAGACAGGGAACTGCCGTCATCCTCTGACATACATTCTTGAGGCTGCGGATGATCTGGCTTATAAGACGGCAGATATCGAAGATGCATTTGTAAAAGGATTTCTGTCGTATCATGCGTTTAAAGAAGAACTCGTATGTCTGAATGAGCAATATCCCGATTCCGGGTTTGACGGAGTTTTAAAGCTGAAAGAACTGTATCAGAGAGGTCAGGAAAAGGGTGTTCAAAATCCGGAGGCTTATGCCATCAAGAACTGGATCATTCGCGCGCAGGGATTTCTGATCGACTGTGCGACAAAAGGATTTATGGACCACTATGAAGACATCATGGCAGGGACGTTTCAAAGAGACCTCTTTCGCGGTACCTTTGGAGAAAAGCTGATGGAATGTCTCGGCAATATCGCATACCGGTATGTATTCTCCTCCAGAGAAATTTACCGGATGGAAGTCAAAGAAGCAGTGATCCTGGACTTTTTGATGGACCGTATGATCCAGGCTGTGCTGTACTATGATACCGACAGGGAGTTAAATGCCATTGACAGCCGGGTATTGTCATTTATTTCAGATAACTATAAAAAGGCTTACAGTTATCAGGCAGAAGGAAAGAGCGAGGCAGAGAAGCTGTATCTCCGCCTGCTTCTGGTGACAGACTATGTCTGTGGGATGACAGACAGCTATGCAAAGCGCCTGTATCAGGATATGAACGGGATTATTTAAGACAGCGGCACCAGTAGCCGAAGTCTTTATCCGTGCTGCATTCGTCTTCGGAGAGCGTCAGTTTTTGATGGTATTCTCTCGTAAACTGAGGAAATCCGAATAACTCGGCAGCATGTGCTTCACGGGGAGAATAAATACCGGGAACACCAAGCCACTGGTGTTCGTCTTCTTCCAGTAAAAGAAGATGATGGTAGTTGTGGTATCCATGCAGCAGAAAGCTGTTGTTGGCAAGCCGCCAGAATGGTTTTTGCAGGGAGGAGAGATCCTCATAACTGAGTTTGCGTATACGGGAAGTCGGTTCGCAAGGATGTGCGGTTTCTTCTGGCGGTTCGCACATTTTTTCTTCTGCAAGGACAGATGGGGGTTCAGGTTCTGGAGCCGGTATAGATTCTGGTTCCGGGTCCGGCTCTGGGCAGGGGGCGGGTTCCATCCAGTCAGTCAGAAGGTTTACAGAAAATGGCCGGTTGCCTGTAGAAGCGGCGAAATATCTGCCGTCTGCGGTTTGCAGAAGAAAACCATGGAGCTTCGCTAATGTCAGATTCGGTGGAAAGTCAGCTTCTGAAAGTGTGACACGACAGGATACACACTGATTTTGTGTGGGAAGTTCTGCCACAGTTTTTTTTCGGGGTTTGTCTTTCTCGAAAAAGAACATGGACAGAGGTAGTTTTTCCTGTGATGCAGCAGGAATCTGCCGGATGGAGATCTGGAGATGACAGGACTGAAAAGTTTGCGTCAGTTTTAAAAAGCCTACATTTCGGATTTTTTTGTCCGCTTGATATTCATAGAAATAATAGATGCCGGGTGTCATATAATACCTCAGGTCTTGTCTTTCTTCTAATGTATTCAATGTGTGGGAAAAAAGAACCGGATCAGGGCAGAGAGAAATTGAAAAGAGGAAACATTATGAATCAGGATGAAAAATATATGCGGGAAGCGATCCGTCAGGCAAAAAAGGCATACGTTCTGGAGGAGGTTCCCATTGGCTGTGTGATCGTGTATCAGGATAAGATCATCGGACGCGGATATAACAGAAGGACAGTGGATAAGAACACACTGGCTCACGCGGAGCTGCAGGCGATCCGCAAAGCAAGCAAAAAAATGGATGACTGGCGATTGGAAGACTGCACCATGTATGTGACACTGGAACCGTGCCAGATGTGTTCCGGAGCAATCGTGCAGGCGCGGATCAAACGGGTGGTAGTCGGGTGTATGAATCCCAAGGCGGGTTGTGCGGGTTCCATCCTGAATCTTCTGGATATGAAAGAGTTCAATCATCAGGTGGAACTGACAACGGGAGTTCTGGAAGAAGAGTGCAGTGGGATGATGAAACAGTTTTTTAAGGAACTGCGTCAGAAACAAAAAGATAAAAAAAAGAAGTCTGAATAACTCAAACTTCCTGTTTTTGCGGAAAATCATTCGTGCATTACGCTTCGAATGCATCACCCCATACGTTACCTCGGTAGTTAACTCAACCCAGGCACCCCTACGGCACCCGAGAGGTTCTGCTTAGTGCTGCTTCGTTCCCGACCTGACACGGTTCACAGATTCCCGTCGCGTAGGACCCAAATCTCAACGCCACTTTCCGAGGGCAGCTATGCAATGCTGCACCCTCTGCGTAATATCACCCCTGCTATAGCGGATTGCAGGTACAAGGTACCGCTAACACCCCGGCTGCACGGTTCATAATTTTACATGGTTTTGATTCAAATGTCAACGGATATGGAGGTTTTTATGAAAGTTTTACTGACAGCGATCAATGCAAAGTATATACATTCCAATCTGGCGGTGTACAGTCTGCGCGCCTATGCGGGAAAATATGCACAGCAGACAGAGATTGCAGAATATACGATCAACCAGACGATGGATGATATTTTGTCTGATATTTACAGGAAAAAACCGGATATTCTATGTCTGTCCTGCTATTTATGGAATATTTTATATGTGGAGCAGCTGATCACAGAGATTCACAAAGTGCTGCCAAAGATGCAGATCTGGCTTGGCGGGCCGGAAGTGTCTTACAATGCAGTTTCTGTGATGGAGCAATATCCACAGGTGACAGGTGTCATGTGCGGGGAAGGAGAAGAGACCTTTCTGGAACTGATGGAATATTGGAATCAGGAGAGGCAAAGTCTGGATACGATCAAGGGTATCGTATACCGGGAGAATGGAACCTGCCGGCAGAACCCGCCGCGCCCGGTCATGGATCTGAGTAAAGTGCCGTTTGTGTATGATCACATTGAGGATTTTCAGAATAAGATCATTTATTATGAATCCAGTCGCGGATGTCCGTTTTCCTGCAGCTATTGTCTCTCCTCGATTGATAAATGCCTCCGTTTTCGGAATCTGGAACTGGTCAAAAAGGAGCTTCAGTTTTTCATTGATCACGAAGTGCCGCAAGTGAAGTTTGTAGACCGCACCTTCAATTGTAAGCACAGTCATTCCATGGCAATCTGGACATACTTAAAAGAGCATGACAGAGGAAAGACGAATTTCCATTTTGAGGTGGCAGCAGATCTGTTAAATGAAGAGGAGATGGAGCTGATCGCGTCCATGCGTCCGGGGCTGATCCAGCTGGAGATCGGAATCCAGTCCACCAATCCGGAGACGATCACGGAAATCCGCAGAAAGATGAACTTTGAAGAAGTAAAGCGGATTGTAAAAAGAGTGCAGGAAAAAGGAAACGTACATCAGCATCTCGACCTGATCGCCGGGTTGCCGTATGAAGATTATGAGCGTTTTGCACAGTCCTTCCGTGATGTCTATGCATTGCATCCGGAGCAGCTCCAGCTTGGATTCCTGAAGGTGTTAAAAGGTTCCTATATGCATGAAAAGACGGAAGATTATCAGCTTTTATATCAGGATCGGCCGCCGTTTGAAGTGCTTTCTACAAAGTGGCTCTCCTATGATGACGTGATCCGTCTCAAAGGTGTGGAAGAGATGGTGGAGGTCTATTACAACAGCGGACAGTTTGTCAATACATTGCGATTATTAGAGGAAGAGTTTACAGATACGTTTGCTTTGTATGAAAGTCTGAGCCGTTATTATGAAGAAAACGGACTGCATATGATAAATCACTCCCGAATTACAAGATATGAAGTATTATTTGCATTTATCAAAGCATGTGTAGAAAAGAATGTGGAAAACTATCGGCAGATGTTGATACTGGATCTCTATTTACGGGAAAATGTGAAAAAAAGACCGGAGTTTGCAGGTGAAGTCAGCGTTGATAAGCAAAAAGCTTCTGCATTTTATGAAAAAGAGGCAGAAGAGCGCCGGTATTTGAAGGGCTATGAAGGATATGATAAGAGACAGCTTCGGAAAATGACGCATCTGGAGCAGATCAATGGAAATCTCTACGTGTTTGATTACCGGAACCGGAATGTTCTGACGAATCAGGCAAGCGTATTTTGGGTAGAAGGAGGAGACGAGGCATACCCATCCGGGCATCCAACACATGCCTGCGGCGGGCAGACTTCGTCTGATCATGTATGAAAAAACGGACAAAAGAAATTTTAGCGATTCTGGATGAGCAGTATGGACGGGAGTACGTCTGTTATCTGAATTATGAGACACCGTGGCAGCTTCTGATCGCAACCATGCTGAGTGCACAGTGTACGGATGCAAGAGTAAATATTGTGACGGCAGATCTGTTTCAGAAATATGATACACTGGAGAAGTTTGCCAATGCGGATTTAAAAGAGCTGGAACAGGATATCAAGCCGACTGGATTCTACCACAATAAGGCGAAAAATATCATTGCCTGTACCAGAGATCTGCTGTATAAATTTGGAGGCGAGGTGCCGAGGAGTCTGGAAGATCTGACCTCTCTTGCGGGTGTTGGGAGAAAGACTGCTAATGTGATCCGGGGAAACATCTATCATGATCCGAGTGTGGTGGTAGATACACATGTAAAACGGATATCCAGACGCCTTGGCCTGACAAAAAACGAAGATCCGGAAAAGATTGAAACGGATCTGATGAAAGAACTGCCAAAAGATCACTGGATCTTATATAATATTCAGATCATTACTTTCGGACGGTCGATTTGTACGGCAAGAAGTCCAAAATGTGAGCAGTGCTTCTTGCAAAAATACTGCAAAGAGTTTAAAATGTAACCTAAAATACCCATTGGGTATGAGAATTTAAAGAGGTGAAAACAGTGGATTTTAATGATAAAAGAGTCAAAAGAGTGATTGCGATCGGAGCGCTGGTACTGGTCGTTGCGATGATCGCGACGATGATCCTGCCATATCTGGTATAGAAAAGTGGCTGTTGCGAACAGGAACATAGAGGGTTAAGGGAGACGGAAACGATGAAAGTTGGAAATGTATCACAGACAGTTTTAAAACGTTCTGTACTGAAACAACTGCATACAAAAAGAAAAGAGATTCTGACAGACCTTTCGGTGGAAGAGATGTGTACTGCGGTACAGATCAGGGACACAGAAGATGTGGTCTTTGCTTCGGCTGTAGTTTCTGGAAATTCCAAAAATATCGGGGTATATGCGATCATGCGTGCCGTGTTGGATCTGGAGACAAGGGGGGCTTCGGCAATTGGTGTTTCGGTACAGGTGATTCTGCCAACATATGCTTATGAGTCGCGGTTAAAAGAGATGTTCCGCTGTATGGAAGAGCGGTGTGCATCCTGGGGGATTGCAATAACATGTGCAAAGGCAGAGACCAGTCCTGCAGTGAGCCAGTCCGTGGTATCGGTGACTGCGGCAGGAAGTGTGGAAAAAGGACAGCTGCGTACGCTTGCTCAGGCGGAGCCGAATCAGGAAATCGTACTTTGTGGTTCGATCGCAGCAGAAGGCGTACTGCGTATTTTCGATGAGAAGAGAGAAGAGCTTTCAAAGCGGTTTGTTCCGGCATTTATGCGTCAGATCCAGGGGATAGAATCAGAACTGGAGGTTTTCCATGCGCTTCGCAGTGTGAAGCAGGAAAATACACCAAAAGGGGAACCACTGGTGACTGCAATGCAGCAGATTGGAAGCGGTGGAATCCTGGCGTCTCTCTGGGAACTGACAGAGGCGGCAAATGTGGGAATGCAGATTGAAATGTCCCGGATTTCAATTCGGCAGGAATGTGTGGAAGTCTGTGAATATTATCATCTGAATCCGTATCAGATGACTTCCGCAGGAACGGTTCTGATGGTTACCAGAGACGGCAATGCTCTTGTGCGGTGTCTGGAAGAGAGTGGGGCACGAGCCAGTGTGCTTGGGGTTACAACGGCAGATCATGCAAAAGTAATCACAAGCGGAGACGAAGTGCGTTATCTGGACAGACCTGCTCCGGATGAATTGATGCGCTGGTGGGAAGAGCAGGCACAAAAAGAGGTAAGATCAGAATAAGGAGAATAAAAACGATGGAAAAGCGAGAATTGATCCGAAAAGAAATTTTATACTATATAGAGAAAAACAGCAGAGCCAATCTTGGAGAACTGGCAGTACTGCTTGGAACAGATGAGGTGACAGTTGCCAATGAGATTGCAGAGATGGAGAAAGACAAAGTAATCTGTGGATATCACACGCTGATCGACTGGGACAAAGCAGGAGTAGAACTGGTGACAGCGTTGATCGAAGTGCGTATGACACCGCAGAGAAGTCAGGGATTTGACAAGATTGCAGAGCGCATCTGCAACTATCCGGAGGTACATGCAGTGTATCTGATCTCCGGCGGCTATGATCTTCTGGTTTCTCTGGAAGGAAAGACTTTAAAAGAAGTGTCGCAGTTTGTTTCAGAAAAACTTTCTACTCTGGATTCAGTGATCAGTACAGCGACTCATTTTATTTTGAAGAAATATAAAGACCACGGAACGATCCTTTCTTCAAAAAGTGAGTCAGAAAGGATGCTGGTGACACCGTAATGAGAAATCCATTATCAAAAAAGATCGTAGAGATCCAGCCGTCCGGCATCCGTAAATTTTTTGACGTGGCAAATGAGATGAAGGATGCGATTTCTCTGGGTGTTGGAGAACCGGATTTTGATACGCCGTGGAGAATCCGTGAGGAAGGCATTTTTTCTCTGGAAAAGGGACGTACATTTTATACATCCAATGCAGGACTCAAAGAACTAAGAGAAGAGATCTGCAGCTATCTGGAGCGGAAAATCGGAGTATCTTATGATCCGATGCAAGAGACCATGGTGACAGTCGGCGGAAGTGAGGCCATTGATGTGGCACTTCGCTGTATGCTGGATCCGGGAGATGAGGTTCTGATTCCGCAGCCGAGTTATGTATCGTATCTTCCATGTACGATTATGGCGGATGGTGTGCCGGTGATCATTCCGCTTCAGTATGAAAATGAATTTAAGCTGACAGTGGAGGATCTGAAAAAAGCAGTGACGCCGAAGACAAAAGTCCTGGTGATGCCGTTTCCGAACAATCCAACCGGATCGATCATGACAAAAGCAGATCTGGAGCCGGTGGCAGAGTTTATCAAAGAGCATGACCTGTACGTGCTCTCCGATGAGATCTATTCGGAATTAAGTTATCAGGGAGATCACGTTTCAATTGCAGCTCTGCCAGGGATGAGGGAGAGAACGATCGTGATCAACGGATTTTCCAAAGGCTTTGCCATGACAGGATGGCGTCTGGGATATTGCTGCGGACCAAAGCTGATCATTGAGCAGATGGTAAAGCTGCATCAGTATGCCATTATGTGTGCGCCGACAAACAGTCAGTATGCAGCGATCGAGGGACTGCGCCACTGCGGAGATGAAGTAGAGGAAATGAGAAAATCCTACAATCAGAGAAGGCGTTTCCTGATGCATGAATTCAAAAGAATGGGACTGGAGTGTTTTGAGCCGTTCGGAGCTTTTTACGTGTTCCCGAATATCAGTGAATTCGGCATGACTTCGGAAGAATTTGCAACCCGCTTTTTGATGGAAGAAAAAGTTGCGGTGGTGCCGGGAACTGCATTTGGAGAGTGTGGAGAGGGATTCTTGCGTATTTCCTATGCATATTCTCTGGAAGATCTGAAGGTGGCGCTGGGAAGACTGGAGCGCTTTATTGAAAAACTGAGAAATGAGGATAAAGCATCATGTTAAATATCGTGTTACATGAGCCGGAGATCCCGGCAAATACAGGAAATATCGGAAGAACCTGTGTTGCTACGAATACCAGACTGCATCTGATCGAGCCGCTGGGATTTCGTCTCAATGAGAAAGCATTAAAGCGTGCGGGGATGGATTACTGGGCAGATCTGGATGTAAGAACATATATCAATTTTGAGGATTTTCTGGAGAAGAATCCGGGAGCAAAAATCTACATGGCGACAACAAAGGCTCCGAAGGTATACACAGAAGTAGAGTATGAGCCGGACTGTTATATTATGTTTGGAAAGGAAAGCGCTGGTATTCCGGAAGAAATCCTGGTGGATCACAAAGAAGACTGTATCCGGATCCCGATGGTAGGAGACATCCGCTCACTGAACTTAGGCAATTCGGTTGCCATTATCTTATATGAGGCGCTCAGACAGCAGAATTTTGAACATATGAATCTGGAAGGGCATCTGCATGAATTAAGCTGGTAATCAGAAAAGAATGAAATAAAGAAAAACGGGAAAAATGGTCTTGACTGTAAACGTACAGCAGGATCATTTTTTTGTGCGAGAAAACCTGGACGGTATAAATTGAAATGGTAAAAATGATTAAAAAATACGATAAAAAAACAAAAAAATAGTAAATATATATAAAAAATGTAAGCATTATTTATGAAGTTTTAATATTGATTTTTAAAAACTCTTCATTTATTATAATTGTATGACAAGTCATTAAAAAATAAAAATTGTATGACAATATTGAGGAGTGTTTTTTAATGGCAGTGGGGAACTATTACAACAAGGAGGAAGAAAAATGAAAAAAAGATTAGTAGCACTGGGAGTAATGGGGGTTATGGTGTTATCTACATTGACGGGATGTGGAGGTTCAAAATCTGATGCTGGAGGAAAATCAAGTGGAGAAAAAGGTGGTTTGGAAGATTTGAAACCTGTAACATTGACACTTTATTCTCCAGGAAATGAGAACTCAGTTCCGACAAAAACAATTTTAGAATACAAAAAATTGGTGGAAGAAGCATCTGATGGAAAAATTACACTAGATGCACATCATTCAAATGAGCTGGGAAATGATGCAGAAGCATTACAGTCTACTCGTATGGGAACAATTGATATTGTGTTTGCAGGAACTTCTGGGTTTACAGAATTTTATGATGGAGCAAAGATACTAGACCTTCCATTTCTTTTTAAAGATGCAGAACAAGCATATGAAGTAACGAATGGAGAGATAGGGGAAAAAATTTTTGAAGGACTCGAAAAAACAGGATTAGTATATCTGGCAGAAGGAGATAATGGTTTGCGTCAGATTTCTACAACCAATACGCCAGTACATACAGCAGAAGATGTAAAAGGATTAAAATTACGTGTGCCTACAAGTCAGATGTATTTGGACGTTTGGGAGTCTCTTGGAGCAAATCCAGTAGCTTTAGCACTTCCAGAATTGGCAATCGCTCTTTCAAATGGAACAGCAGAAGGGCAGGATAATGCGACATATCATTTAGTAGCAAATGCAACGTATGATGATATCAAACATTTTAGCTTTATCAATTATATGTGGATGGGATGTACAATGGCAGCGAATAAAGCTTCATGGGATAATTTACCAGAGGAGTATCAGAATATTTTAAAGGAACAAGCAAAAATTGCGGTAAAGTATTCATTTGACGTGATTAAAGAGGATAATGAAGCGGCAAGGAAAACTTTGGAGGAAGCAGGGGTACAGTTTGATGATGAACCAGATATTCAGAGTTTTAAAGATGCATTAGGCGGAGAAGAATATTATAAACGATATGAAAAGGAAGCATGGTATGATGCAGAACTTGTAAATTCCATTTTGGAGTTAAACAAATAGATTGATAAAGAAGGGAAGTGATATGTTTGAAGTATCACTCCCCGAATTATGAAAGGAAATCTGAGATGAAAATTTACAGAAAAATTTTAGACATCATTGTAAAAACAGCCACGATACTTGTGATGCTATTTGTTTCGGGGATTGTTCTTATTATGATGTATGAGTTGATTTTAAGAAATGTTGCGAATAAATCTTTTAGACCAACAACAGAGTTATGTGGATTCCTTTTCATGTGGATGGCGTTTATTGGTCTGATTATTCTTTATGACGAAGAACGATTAATTTCATTGGATATGGTATATACACGTGTAAATCAAACAGTACAAAAGATATTTTGGTATTTTACAAAAGTGTTCAGTTTGGTACTTGGTGTGACGATGGTTTTATCTTATTGTAATATGTATCCGATTTTAAGTACCAGTTATTTTTCAACAATGCAGTTTCTTTCCAAGGCATGGCAGTTCCTTCCGATGGCAATTGCAGGTGGTTTTATTGTATTTGACACGATATATCAAGTTCTAGACAAGACGATAGGATTGCTCCGGGGAAAAGGAGGTTTAAAGTAAATGATTGTATTTGTATCGGTATTTATTATACTATTAATTGTAGGAGCGCCAATTAGTATTGCAATAGGTGCAGGTGCAGTTTGTGGATGTTTTGCACTTGATTATCCGTTAATGGTAGTTGGACAAAAGATGACAACAGGGGTAGATTCCTTTTTGTTGATTGCAGTTCCACTGTTCATTTTAGCGGGGAATTTAATGAATGAAGGTAAAATTACCGAAAAAATATTTGGATTTGCAAAAAATCTGGTTGGATGGATTCCAGGTGGCCTTGGGCATGCGAATATTGTAGCGAGTATTATTTTTGCTGGAATGTCAGGAAGTGCAGCTGCAGATGCTGGAGGACTAGGGACAATTGAGATGAAGGCAATGCGGGATGATGGATATGATGATGAATTTTCAGCTTCAGTTACTGCAGCATCTTCTGTAATTGGACCTATTTTCCCTCCGAGCATTCCCTTGATTATTTATGGTTCTGTGGCAAGTGTCAGTGTGGCAAAGCTGTTTATGGGGGGAGTTATTCCAGGGCTTCTTATGGGTGCAGCTTTGATGGCATTAGTTTTGATTTTTGCATTAAAAAGAGGATATAAAAGAACTGCTTTCAGCGTGATCGCATTGTGGAAAAGCTTCAAAGAGTCTATCCTTTCATTAATCACACCGTTAATTATTCTGGCAGGATTTACGACAGGCTGGTTTACGCCCACAGAAGCATCATGTATAGCAGTGGTATATTCTCTTGTAATCTCAGTCATTGTGTATAAGTCAATGGGATGGGAAGAGTTTAAAAAATGTTTGAAAGATTCAGCAATTACCTCAGCTAATACATTGTTTATTATCGGGACATCTACACTTTTTACTTACATTATGGTAAAAGAAGGAATTTCGGGTCAGATTGCAGATTTTATACTTGGAATTAGCTCAAATCCATATGTGATTCTTCTTGTGATCAATATTATACTGTTAATTCTGGGAATGTTTATGGAGCCGGGTGCAATTTTGACATTGATGTTACCAGTATTACTTCCGATTGTAACAAGTCTTGGTATTGATTTGGTTCATTTTGGTGTAGTTATGGTATTAAATCTGATGATTGGCCAGGTAACACCTCCATTTGGTGTTTGTCTGTTTGTGATAGCAGATTTGGCAAAATTGAAACTTGAAGTTCTTTATAAAGGAATACTGCCATTTCTATTACCATTACTTGTTACTTTAGGAATTTGTACATATGTTCCACAGATTGTAACCTGGCTTCCTAATATGTTAATAAAATAGGAAGGACTGAAAGATATGAGTAGACATATTTCAGCAACACAAAAAACAATTGATTATTTGAAGGAATATATAAAATCAGATAATACGGAACTTGGAGATAAATTAGCTACAGAACAGGAAATATGTAATAAGCTTTCTGTTGGGCGAGGAACAGTACGCGAAGCTTTACGTAATTTAGAAGCACAGGGATTTGTAGAACTGAAACCCGGTCGAGGAGCATTTATTGTAAAAAAGGAAGAAAATGAAAATGAAGCACTACTGAATTGGTTTGGAAAAAATCGAATTAAAATTAATGATTATATTGAAGTAAGAAGTGCGATAGAACCAGTAGCAATTCGTCTTGCAGCAGTTCGATCAACAGAAGATGAATTGGAGGAACTAAAAAAAATTCATACACTTTTTCTACAAGCTGTAAAACAAAAAGATGCGGCAGCATTGGCAGAATATGATGAACAGTTTCATTCTCTAATTATGAAAATGACAAAAAATAAAATGTTTATGTTTATGAATGACAGAATTAATGAGCGAATCATTAGTTTTCGACTGCAAACTTTTAAAATAGAACATAATGCTCAGAATGCGATAGTTGCACATAGCAATATATTAAATGCTTTATTAGAAAGAGATGTGGAAGTAGCTGAAATTTACATGAAACGTCATATCGATTTAATAAACGTGGATATGGATAATATTATACTATAGTAGACATTTCGTAATGCACAATATTAAAAAGGAGATATCATGGAGACAAAAGAACTAAAAAAATTATGTGTTGATGTAAGGAAAGATATTATTAATATGACTGCAGATGCAAAAAGTGGTCATCCGGGAGGATCTTTGTCAGCAGTGGAGATTCTTGTATCTTTATATGCTCAAATCATGAAATGTGATGCTAAAAATCCTAAAATGAAAGACAGAGATCGATTTGTATTAAGCAAAGGACATGCAGCACCTGCTTTATATGGAATACTTGGAGAACTGGGATATTTTGAAAAAGAAGAATTCCAAAATTTTAGGCAGTTACATAGCATTTTGCAAGGACATCCAGATTGTAAAAAGTGTCCAGGTGTGGAGGCATCAACGGGTTCACTAGGGCAGGGGATTTCTATTGCGACCGGAATGGCACTTGGATTAAAGCTACAGAATGAAAATTCAAAAGTATATACACTTGTAGGTGATGGAGAAATTCAAGAGGGGATTGCATGGGAAGCATGTATGGCAGCAGCAAAATTTGAGTTAGATAATTTTACTGTAATCGTGGATAATAATGGTCTTCAAATAGATGGAACGAATGACCAGGTTATGCCCCTGGGAGACTTAAAAGCAAAATTTCAGGCCTTTGGATTTGATGTGATAGAGTTGGAAGATGGTAATAATATTCAGGATGTATTGAAAGCATTGCAAGAGCCTGTGGTACAATTCAAACCAAGATGCATCATTGCTCATACTGTGAAAGGTAAGGGAATATCATTTATGGAAAATCAGGTTGGTTGGCATGGGAAAGCACCAACAGAAGAAGAACGTAAATTGGCTCTTGAAGAACTTGAGCAGGCAATGGAGGAATTAAGATGAAAGAATTAAAAGCAACCAGAATTGCATATGGAGAAGCTCTTGCAAAGATAGGAAAAGAAAATTCAAAAATTGTAGTATTGGATGCAGATTTGGCACATGCCACTATGACAGCAAAATTCGAAGAAGCGTTTCCTGATAGATTTTTTAATGTTGGAATTGCGGAAGCAAATATGGTTGATATGAGCGCTGGATTGTCTACAACGGGGTTAATACCATTTTGCAGCACATTTGCAGTATTTGCTGGTCGTGCATATGACCAGATCAGAAATGGTGTCGCTTATCCACATTTTAATGTGAAATTTGGAATGACACATGCAGGAATTACCCTTGGAGAAGATGGGGGAAGCCATGAAGCAATTGAAGACATTGCTTTGATGCGCGTGCTTCCAGGTATGACAATTCTTTCTCCATGCGATGCGAACGAGACGTATGAGGCTGTAAAAGCAGCAGCAGAATATGAAGGTCCTGTTTATATTCGACTGGGCCGCTTGCCAAGTCCTGTGTTGCCAAAACAGCCATTTGAAATTGGAAAAGCAAATATCCTGAAAGAAGGAACAGATGCAGTCATTATTGCAACAGGAATTATTGTCTGCAATGCGTTAGAAGCTGCGGAAACTTTGGAAAGAGAGGGAAAAAGTGTTGCAGTAGTTAATATGCATACAATTAAGCCGATTGATCGAGCAATTATTGAAAAATATATTGATTCTGGACATAAAATCTTTACATTAGAAGAGCATAGTGTGATTGGAGGACTTGGGGATGCTGTGATGGATGTGATCAATGGTAGAAAAGCAGTTACTAAAATAGGAGTACAAGATCGATTTGGTCAATCAGGAAAACCTGAAGAATTGCTGGATGAGTATGGACTGAGTACAGAAAAAATTATAGAAACATTGAAAAAGTCATTATAGAGATAAAAGGTATATAAGGAGAAAAGATTATGAGAATCGCATTAATCAATGAAAATAGCCAGGGAGCTAAAAATGGTATGATTTACAATGCGCTGAAAAAGGTTGCAGATTACTATGGGTTTGAAGTAGATAACTATGGAATGTATACGGCAGAAGATGAAGCACAGCTGACTTATGTACAGGTAGGTATTTTGGCAGCTGCCATTTTAAATGGAAGAGCAGCTGATTATGTAGTGACGGGATGCGGAACAGGAGAAGGAGCAATGCTTGCTTGTAATTCATTCCCGAATGTAATCTGTGGACATATAGAAGATGCTTTGGATGCGTATACATTTGCTCAGATTAATGATGGCAATGCAATTGCCATTCCATTTGCAAAAGGATTTGGTTGGGGAGGCGACCTCAATTTAGAGTATATCTTTGAGAAATTGTTCTGTGAAGAAGCGGGACAGGGATATCCAAGAGAACGGGCTATTCCGGAACAGAGAAATAAAAAAATTTTGGATGAAGTTCGAAAACATAGTTTAAAACAAAACCTTGTGGAAATTTATAAGGAATTAGATTCAGATCTTGTAAAAGGAGCATTTGCTGGAGAGAAATTTAAAGAGTTATTTTTTACAAATTGTAAGAACGAGGAATTAAAAGAATATATTAGAGGTATTCTTAGATAAAATAGTAATAACAACTCTGAATGTGTAGACATTTGGAGTTGTTTTTTAAATAAAGATAAATCTGGACAGTCTTTTT
>ENA-OXEV01000119-OXEV01000119.1-human-gut-metagenome-genome-assembly--contig:-NODE-119-length-51372-cov-9.74231_pt1 | contig 51372 bp, 43 predicted proteins | sample MGYA00249833_ERZ652260 | MGnify/ENA primary metagenome ERZ652260 (study PRJEB26925, sample SAMN05826808) | human gut metagenome | biome: ENVO:2100002; feature: ENVO:00000062; material: ENVO:00002003...
GATAAATATGTGTAAACAATACGATTGTGCATATATAAAGTAATTTGATATACTTAAAAAGTATTAAAATTAGCTTATATATAAAAATATTTAAGCTAAAAAGGAGGAAAAGACATGAAGAAAAAAACTTGGAAACGTATTACGTCCATGTGCGCTGCGGCTGTCGTATCGGCCGGTATGCTGATCCCGGTCCTGCCTGCCGACGCGCAGGGGGAAGCAGAACGCCTGTGGGATTTTAAGGACAGCGGGCAGAACTGGGTGTATGATGACAGCTGGAAAGGTAATGCTAAGGTAACGGGAAGCGCAGACTGGGATGAAGAAAAAGGAATGTTGCAAGTGGAACTTGACTTCAGCGGGGATGTGAATAACGGATGGAGCCAGACGGGGATCAGTGTTTCAGAGACGGATGGAATTGATTTCTCTTTGTACAATACTCTCAGCTTTGATCTGTATTATGATACGTCTGCCTATACTGCCGGACAGTTTACCATTAAGGCTGTGGCGGATGATGTATTTCAGGAACAGATGCAGGGAATCAATGACGCTGAGACAGAGGATGTGGACGGAACGCTGAAGAAAGCCAGTTTTTCCTTTAAGTGCGACGCCGGATACGCGGCGTCGGAACGTCCGCAGAAGCTGCTCCTTCTTATTGTAGGAAACAATACAGATTATACGGGGAGTATGTGGTTCGACAATATCTGTCTTTCATATCAGGAAATCGATGACGGCTATGTGGATGCAACTGAAGGAGTGAAGGTAGATAATACGACTGTAACCGGAGATACGTCAGCTCTTACGGTGAATGGAATATCGACGGGGTATTCCACGAGTGTGAAGCTTGCGGATCCGGCGGCAGATGAGGATACAGTGGCGCTTTACCAGTATCTCAAAGCGGTCGGCGAATCAGACGCGGTCATCTTCGGCCACATGGAAGACACTGTGCTCAAAGCAGGGGATTCTTCCTTGAGCTGGTCTGATACGCAGGACATCACTGGCTCTCAGGCAGGGCTTGACGGTCTGGACTGCGGCAATCTCTTTGACGGTTTTGCGGCGAAATACAATGCGCGTTTTGGAACAAATCTTCCGGAGACGACAGAGGGGAACATAACGGCTGCTGCATACTTTACTAACCAGTCTCTGGAGAACGGCGCGGTTATGACCCTTTCTTCCCATATGCCGAACTTCGCGTACGCGGAGGAAAAGGAGGGGACAAGTGAAAAGACATATGACCGGTATGATTATCTGGCGGCGGATTCTTACAATCTGACCGGGGACTGCATGAACCAGATCCTTCCGGGAGGCGCTTACCATGACCGTTTTGCCGCTTATCTGGATATGATCGCGGAATATGCCCATCAAGTAAACGGTCCGGTTCTTTTCCGTCCGTTCCATGAGAATACGGGAAGTTGGTTCTGGTGGGGGAAAGCGTTCTGCGATCCTGAGACATACAAGAGCGTCTTCAAATATACGGTGGAATATTTAAGGGATGAGAAGGATGTGCACAATCTGCTTTATGTATACGGTCCGGGTTCGGAAGCGGCATCCATAGCAGAGTATGAAGAACGGTATCCGGGCGACGCCTATGTGGATATGGTCGGATTTGACTCTTACGACTCGAATCCGGTATCTGATGAAGAAGGCTACACATTCGGGACGAACTTCGCAAATACAGTGCGGCTGACAGATGAGTTCGCGAAAAAGCACGGAAAGCTGTTCGCGGTTACAGAGACGGGCATCAGCGGGCTTCCCAATCTCGAGTGCGGACGTCCGGACTGGTTTACGGAGATTATGGACATCATCACAGAGGAGGGGATCGACTGCAGCTACTTTATGGTGTGGACGAATTACTCAGCTACAAGCTATTACATACCGTTTGTCACTTCGATTAGTGAAGACGGGACACTACACGGTCATGAGATGCTGGACGGATTTATCCGGTTTTATAACGATGAGAGAAGTATCTTTGCAAGTGATCAGAAGAGAGTGCTGACCGATGGAGGTAGCAGGCCGATATCTCCCAAGATCGAAAAGTGGACGGAAGCGGGAGGATATATCACCGCGCCCGTTGCCGGAACGCGTATTCTGGAAGAAACGGAAGTTTCCGCGCGGCTGAACGCGGAGAATATCCAGAATGTACAGATCAGAGCCTGTGCGGGCGAAAAGGAGATTCCTTTAGAGACGGTTGTAGAAGGAAAGACGGCGCAAGCGACCCTGACAGCCGATACTCTGGCACAGCTCGGAGAGACAGTGGAAGGAAGACTGGCGCTGTATGTGGGCGATGAAAAACTTCAGGAAATCTCCGTGATCTTTAATGTGGCGGAAGCTCAGAGAGATCCGCTCTGTGTAGATGACTTCGAGACATATTACGGTTCTTCGGAACTTCTGAACAGCACATGGGCGGTAAACAAGGACAGCGGATGTGAACTGAACCTGTCTTTGACGGAGGACCCTGTTTATGACGGAGAGTACGCGCTGAAGTTCGAGTACAATGAATCAAAAACTGGATGGGCGGGTGCGACGGTCTCGTATGAGGCGGACTGGTCATCCTGCAATGCCCTGCAGTTCTGGTTGGTCCCGGACGGCAGAAATCAGAAAACAGTGGTTCAGATCAATACGTCGGACGGAGGTTCCTATGAGGCGTATCTGAATGAATACGAAGAATATGCATCGTCAGAGAAACCGCTACTGGTTACAATGCCATTCTCGGAGTTTACAGATAAGAGCGGTAGAGGCGCTCTGACCAGTAATGCGGCAGCTAAGATTTCCGGATTCGGACTCTGGGTCAATGCGATCAGTGATTCGGAAGCAATCAATGCGGACGGACGTGTGAGCGGCACACTGTACTATGACGCTATCCGCGCAGTGGACGCGGAGAGTGACAAGCCTCTCTTCGAAGATCCGGACAAGCAGGTGCAGCCGGAGGATCCGGATAAGCCTGCCGGCCCCGGAACATCGGAAGATCCGGATCAGCCGAAGAATCCGGACCAGACAAAGAATCCGGATGCTGTGAAGCAGCCGTCAGAAAATGTGGATCAGAAAACGGGCGCGGACAGTCAGGTAACAGCTGTTCAGACAGGTGATAACTCGGGAGAATGGGTGTATATGGCAGTGAGCGGAGCGGTTTCCCTTGTTCTCGGCGCGGCAGCAGGTATTTATCGAAAAAAATGAAGTAAACTGATTAAATAGTAAGAGGAGATTAAATTAATTAATATTAGATTTAATTAAATAAATGAAGAAAAAGATACGAAAAACCTTGTTATTATTTACAAAACAATGCCTGTATTTATGTATAAATAGCAGAAATGACGGAAAGATACGCTAAAACATTGAAATTAAAATAAATTAATGATAAGATTAAAACGGCTTAAATAGAGGAGGAAAAAAGATGAAAAAACAAACTTTAAAACGTGTGGCATCATTGGCTATGGCATCGGCAATGATCCTTTCACTGACAGCCTGTGGAGGCGGCGGAGACGACAAAGGAGGCTCTTCCAGTGGTGAGGCTGTTCCCACAATCGACCAGATTACAGTGGGAGAGGATTATAAGGATCTCAAAGCAGACATCAAAGTGCTGACCAACCGAACGGATATCGTTGACACGGTATATGCAGGGTATGCGGAAGAGTTTATGAAACTGTATCCGAACATTAATGTAGAATATGAAGCGGTTACAGACTATGAAGAATCCTTGACTCTTCGTCTGACAACGGGCGACTGGGGTGACCTGTGTTTTATCCCGACCAGCGTAGACAAGAGCGAACTCGGCGACTACTTTACACCGCTGGGAGATTTCGACACCTTGGATCCGGTTTATAATTTCTGTACAGAGAAGACATATGACGGCACGGTATATGGTATCGCCAACGGTGGTACAGCAAACGGAGTCGTTTACAACAAGAAGGTATGGGCTGATGCAGGAATTACAGAGCTGCCGAAAACGCCGGATGAATTTCTTGACGACCTGCAGATTATCAAGGATAAAACGGACGCCATTCCGCTGTACACCAATTTTTCAGCAGGATGGCCGATGGGGGCATGGGACGCATACATTGGAATTGCAGCGACAGGCAATCCTGATTATATGAATCATGACATTGTACATACGAAAGATCCATTTGCAAAACAGGATGATATGACAGGACCGTATGCGGTTTACTATACTTGTTATGAATCAGTTGCGAGAGGTTTGGTGGAAGAAGATCCGGCAAGTAGCGACTGGGAGTCTTCAAAGACAAAAATCAACAACGGCGAGATTGCGACTATGGTGCTTGGCTCTTGGGCAGTACAGCAGTGTAAAGATGCCGGTGACACTCCGGACGATGTAGGATATATGCCGTTCCCGATTACAGTTGACAATAAACAGTACGCTGGGGCAGGCGGAAACTATGCATTTGGTATCAACAATCAGGCAAGTAGCGACAACCAGATTGCAGCAATGTTGTACCTGAAATGGCTCATTGAAGATTCTACAATCTATGAGGATGAGGGAAGCATTCCAGCACTCAAAGGCGAGGAACTTCCGGACGCACTTGCCGATTTTGAAGGGGTAGAGCTTCTCTCTGACAATCCGCCAGTTGAGGGAGAGGAAGAGCTGTTCAATGATGTGAACAATGAAAGTGAAGTAGGCATCAATAACGACGATTATCCGAACTGTTATCTGTTGGAGAGCGCACTATACGGAACGAAGACACTTGACGAGGTTATAGACGAGTGGAACGCACAGTGGTCTGCGGCTCAAGAATCATTAGGTGTAGACGTTAATATGTAAAATACTGCAACAGTTCGGTTTCGCGGATTACGCGGGCTAAACTGTTATAGAATATGGATGTCAGGTGTGAAAAATGAGTTAGGAGGAGGGCGGCCATAAAAGCCGCCTTTCCTTTTCGGATAAGCAGCTGACAGGTGAGAAACAGACGATTCCTTAAAAGAGAGGAGGATATTATGAGTAGACAGGCAGCGGCAGTTCCAAAGAAGAAAAGAGGGTTGATGGAACTAATGAAAAGAAGAGAGGGGCAGAGAGGGCTTGTGATTGTCCTATTTATGGCAGTCCCGCTGACCCTGCTTCTAACATTTACATATATACCGTTTGCAAAGATGATACAATTCAGTTTTTATGACATGAAGTACATCGGCGAGCGGACATTCGTAGGTTTTCAGAACTATATCGACGTATTCCAGAGAGAGGATATTTTCGGTTCTCTGTTTGTCAGTCTTTACTATATGGGTGGAGCAATTGTACAGCTTGCACTTGCCCTTTTTTTCGCATCACTTATGGTATTCAAGGTAAAAGGTGCGAGTTTTTTTAAAGGAGCAATGTTTTTTCCGTATTTAATCTGTGGTATCGCAATCGGATTTATTTTTAAATTTTTCTATGCGAGAGGATTTGTACTTGACTCTCTGCTGCAGATGCTCGGGATGAATATTGATGATATTCCTATGTGGCTTCAGGATCAGAAGATCAACAATGTTGCACTTGCGGCAACATCTGTGTGGAGATATACAGGGCAGAACATGATCCTGTTTCTGGGAGCAATGATGTCCGTAGATTCAGACCTCTATGAAGCTGCATCTCTGGACGGCGCAAATAAGTGGCATCAGTTCCGTTACATTATACTTCCAAGTATTAAGTCGATTGTGGTTCTGAACCTGATACTTTCCATCAGTGGTTCTTTGAGTGCATTTGAGCCGCCTTACGTTATTACAAATGGTACGATGGGAACAGGTACATATTTTGTTATCATGAACCGTATTGCCCATGAGAACCAGAAGGTGGGACTCGCTTGTGCAATGGCGATCGTACTTCTTGCGATTATTATTATCTGTACAGTAGCACAGAAACTATTTTTCAAATATGCATTTGATGATGGAACTTCAGATGAGTCCAAGGCTGCAGTGAGAAAAAGAAAAAGAGCTGAGAAAGCAGCAAGAAAAGCAGCTCAGAGAGCGAAAGGAGGACAAGCATAATGAAAGCCAGAATAGGATCATTCTTATTTACATTGTTTAAGTATGTCATGCTTATCGCAGCAGCGATTATCTCCCTACTCCCGGTTGTTGTCTGTATATTCACTGCGTTTAAGACGACGGAGGATTATAACTCATCATCTGTTCTTGATCTGCCGAAGCAGTGGATGATGGAAAACTTTTCCATCGCCATGAAACAGGCAAATATGCTTCGTGGATTCGCCAATACGACGATCGTTTTGGTAGTAGTGCTTGTCTGCTCTATCTTTATCAGCGCCATGCTTGCATATGTGCTGAACCGATTTAAATTTAAAGGAAATAGCATTATTCAGAATCTTTTTATGTTCGCATCCCTGATTCCCGGAATAGCAACGCAGGTAACGGTTTATCAGATTATGTATTCACTGGGTCTGATAAATCATCTGTATGGATACATGATCGTGCTGATGGGTACGGATATTATTTCCATCTATATTTTCCTGCAGTTTTTTGAGAACCTTCCGGTATCTCTTGATGAGTCTGCGATCATGGATGGTTGTACATACTTTGGTGTATTCTTTAAGATACTGTTCCCGCTCTTGAAGCCGGCGATTGTGACATCACTTGTACTGAAAGGCGTGAGTGTATACAACGAGTACTATATGTCTAATCTATATTTACAGACGAAGGAATTAAGAACAATATCAACAGCTCTGTATGCGTTTACAGGACCGTATGGAAATCAGTATAACTATATCTGCGCCGGTGTGCTGATTACGATTATTCCAATTTTCATTCTGTTCCTGATTTTCCAGAAACAGGTATATGGCGGTATGGCCGCAGGTGCTGTAAAAGGATAAAATTTGAAAACTTAAATATGGAGGTTATTTATGAGCAATATAAAAATAATCGGGGCGGATGTACCCAATATGCCATGGCAGGAACGCCCGGCAGATGCGAAAGACTGGATGCCGCTGTGGAGATACAGTGAAAATCCGATAATCGGCCGTAATCCGGTTGAGGGAGTAGCCCGCATCTTCAACAGTGCGGTAATACCTTATGAAGGTGCATTTATCGGAGTGTTCAGGGGAGAGCAGATTAATGGAATTCCATACATATATCTCGGAAAAAGTGAAGACGGGATTCACTGGGATTTCGATAAAGATAAAATTCCGTTTAAAGATGAAGAAGGAAACGACTTTATGCCGGTGTATGCATATGACCCGAGACTGGTAGAAGTAGACGGGGTTTACTATATCATGTGGTGCCAGGATTTCTACGGAGCGTCTATTGGTATGGCGAAAACGACAGATTTTAAAACATTTACAAGACTTGAGAACCCGTTCCTTCCGTTCAACAGAAATGCAGTTCTCTTCCCGAGAAAGATTAACGGAAATTTTGTGCTTCTTTCAAGACCGAGTGACAGTGGACATACACCGTTTGGTGATATTTTCCTCTCTGAAAGTCCTGATATGCTCTACTGGGGAAAACATCGTCACGTGATGGGCAAGAGTCCGGAATGGTGGGAGTCTGTTAAGATTGGAGGCGGAGCAGCACCGATCGAGACAAGTGAGGGATGGCTTCTTTTCTACCACGGTGTAACCGGAACCTGCAACGGCTATGTATATAGCATTGGTGGCGCAATCCTTGATATTGACAATCCGTCTGTTGTGAAATATCGCTGTGAAAACTTCCTTCTGACTCCGGAAGAATGGTATGAGGAAAGAGGGTTTGTACCGAATGTCACCTTCCCGTGCGCAACGATCCATGATGCTACCACAGGAAGAATTGCGATATATTATGGAGCGGCAGATTCTTACGTGGGAGTTGCATTTACGACAGCAGATGAAGTGATTAATTATATTAAAGAGCATTCCGTTGTAAGGGAAAATGATTCAGAGATTGGAAGACGATAATTATGCAGGATATCAAAGCGTTTGCAGCGGATGTCAAGAAGCATCTGACAGAGACAATCATTCCATTTTGGGAAAAATTGAGAGACGAGGAATACGGCGGATATTTCGGGTGGCTGGGGTATGACCTGGAGCTGGATAAGAAAGCTGTAAAAGGGTGCATACTGAACAGCAGAATTCTGTGGTTTTTTTCCAATGCATATCTGCTTCTGAAGGAAGAATGTCTCCTTCATGAAGCGGGTCATGCATGGAAGTTTTTAAAAGAATATTGTGTGGACCGCGAAAACGGAGGCGTCTACTGGTCACTTACATATGACGGAAAACCGGAAGATACAACGAAGCATACATATAATCAGGCGTTCGCAATCTATGCGCTGTCATCCTACTATGATGCATCGGGAGATGAAGAAGCCCTGGAACTTGCGTGGGGGCTGTATCGGCTGATAGAGGCAAAGTGCAGGGATAAATACGGCTATCTGGAGGCGTTCAATGTCCGTTTTGAGCCCGAGGACAATGATAAGCTTTCGGAAAACGGGGTCATGGCGGAAAAGACTATGAATACCCTGCTTCATGTATTCGAAGCATACACAGAACTCTATCGGGTTACAAAAGCCCCTGAAGTAGGAAAAAACATCAAATATATGCTGGATCTTATTGTGGATAAGATATATAACCCGGAACTGGGACGCCAGGAAGTATTTTTTGACAGAACATGGAACAGCCTTATCGATCTCTATTCTTACGGACATGATATAGAAACGGCATGGCTTGTGGACAGGGGACTGGATGTTCTGGATGACGCTGCGTACAAGAAGAGACTGCGCCCGGTTACAAAACAGATTACCCGGAATATCTATGATCGGGCATATATTGACCATTCGCTTGTCAATGAAGCAGAGAACGGCATTGTGGATACAACAAGGGTCTGGTGGGTACAGGCCGAGGCTGTTGTAGGTTTCCTGAATGGATGGCAGAGATCTCCGGAACATTCGGAATATTTGAAGGCAGCAGAAGACATCTGGGAGTACATTAAAGAGAAAGTGGTGGATCACAGGGACGGCTCGGAATGGTTCTGGGCTGTTGACCGGGAAGGCCGGCCGCTGGAAAAGCCTATTGTGGAGTCGTGGAAATGCCCGTATCACAATGGAAGGATGTGCATTGAAGTTATCAGGAGGACACAAAATGTTGCATGAACAGTATTATGTAGAAAAGGCAAAAGTAGACCGTCTGGTTGCACGCAAGAACAGGAAGACAGATTTTTATAACGGTATATACAACAGATATGAGTTCCCTGTACTTACAAGAGAGTTTGCACCGGTTCACTGGAGATATGACTTGAATAAAGAAACAAATCCATATTTTATGGAGAGACTGGGAATTAATGCGGTAATGAATTCAGGAGCAATTGAGTTGAATGGGAAATATTATCTTGTCGTTCGTGTAGAGGGAAATGATAGAAAATCATTTTTTGCAGTAGCAGAAAGCGACAGTGGAGTCGATGGATTCCATTTCTGGGACTATCCAGTTGTACTTCCCGATACTTGCCCGGAAGAGACAAATGTATACGATATGCGTCTGACAAAACATGAGGACGGGTGGATCTACGGAGTGTTCTGCTCTGAAAGTAAGGATAAAAGAGATCCCGATCTTTCAGCAGCAGTGGCGGCAGCAGGAATTGTCCGCACAAAAGATTTAAAGATATGGGAAAGATTAGACAATCTGACAACACTTCGGTCGCCGCAGCAGAGAAATGTTGTTCTTCATCCAGAATTTGTAGATGGAAAATATGCGTTTTATACACGGCCAATGGATGGATTTATCGAGACTGGATCCGGAGGCGGGATTGGATTCGGGCTTTGCGATGACATTGAACATGCTGTAATTGACGAGGAAAAAATCATCAGTAGACGGATTTATCACACACTGACTGAGTCAAAGAACGGAGCAGGTGCAGTTCCGATTCGCGGGAAAAAATGTTGGATACATATTGCACATGGGGTGCGAAATACGGCGGCAGGACTCAGATATGTGCTCTATGCATTTGGTACAGATCTTGAACATCCGGATCATGTGATTGCAGAACCATCTGGAGTGTTTCTTGTGCCATTTGGCTCCGAGAGGGTGGGAGATGTTTCAAATGTTGTGTTTACAAATGGAGCCATTGCAACGGAAAATGGAGATATTTATATTTACTATGCATCTTGTGATACGAGGATGCATGTAGCTACAACTACAATTGACAAGATGGAAGACTATCTGTTCAACACTCCGAAAGATCCTTTGAGATCTCCAGAATGTGTGAAACAGAGATGTGATTTAATTGACAGAAATATGAAAATCCTTAAATAGAAGGTAATTTGTACGGTTTGATAACATAGTGGGAAACAAGCGGCGGCCTGTGGATTAGGATTTGAAAGCAGGACGCTGCTTTTTACAAAAGATACAGCGATAAAAAAGAAAACAAAAAAGGGATCAGGAGAGGCTAATGATCATGAAACACTACTTTGAGGAAATCAGGCAAAATACCGCCGGAATGAAGCGGATTGATAAAGCAGAATATATTCTGACTTATTATTGGTATCACATTCTTGGGGTGATCGTAGCAATATGTATGATCCTTTTTCTTATTATACATTTCGGATTCCGAGAAGATCGTCCTCTTTTTACTTGTGTATTGGTGAATCAGGAAATCAATTTTGACAGAGACGGGCGGATGGAAAAGAATTTTTCAAAAGCATCAGGAATCGACGTGAACAGGATGGATATAAATTCAGATTACAACATATCCTATGGCGATATGCACTTAGAAGGTATTAATGAAAGCTCTTATGAAAAATTTTTTTTAAAATGGCAGAACGGAGAACTGGATGCAGTAATACTTCCCGAGAGTTTTTATGAGTATTGTAAAGAATTGGGGGGGATATTCAAAAGTCTTGAAGAGTGGAATACGGAAGATTTAATGTTGTATGAGGATGGGGGAGCAGTGGAAGTGAAAGATACACGGCTTTCGGACTATCTGAAGAATGAAACGGGAGAAAAACTGCTACTTGCTTTTCCGGATACAGGACAGCATGAAAATGAATGCAAGGCTTTTCTTGATTTTATTCGGAGATGATATGAAATATGAAGAAGTTTGGAATTGATAATCCATTTTTTACATTTATGAGCAGAGTCGGTGATATTCTTATATTAAATATACTGTTTGTAGCTACAAGTATTCCTTTGGTGACGATAGGAATGTCGCTTTCTGCAATGTATCGAGTAACATTGAGAATGACAAGAAAAGAGTGTAATTATGTTGCAAAGGAATATTTCCGCGCGTGCGGAGAGGAGTGGAAGCAAAGTACATTCATTTGGCTGATTATGCTCGTGACAGGTATTTTGCTTGTTTTCGATGTGACGGTCGGAAGAGATATGTGGAATATACTCAATATTGCTGTTGGAGCTTTAATTTTTATATGGGGAATGATATTTACATACGTATTTGCTGTACAGGCTAGATTTGAGAATACAGTAAAGAACATTTTAAAAAATACCGTATACATAGCAATCCGGCATTTTCCATTTACAGTGGTGATGCTTGTGCTTAACTTAGTCCCAGTAGTATGCATTCTTTTCAACAGTGTAACAATGGCACTTGCGACACCGATTTATATTGTTGTCGGATTTGCATTAACGGCAAGGATTAACTCGATTTTTTTGAACAGAATTTTTCAAAAATATGATTCGGAGAAAAAAGTGGGAATGGATAACGAAAAACAAATTATGAATAATTCTGCGGAAAAGGAGGATAAGTATGCAGATTAGACCGGAACATAAATACTTGCAGTATTCGGGAAGAATTGACTGGACCGAACGGAATGCCCCTGTGTTTGTATTCCCCTGTACCTCCGTGCGGATGCGTTTTACAGGTGATATGCTGAAAGTCTATGTAAGGAACAAAAAAGTATATTGGGAGAATTATCTTGGGTGTATTTTAGATGGGGAGCAGACAAAAATTCGTCTGCCGGATAATGGCAAGGAACTCATCGAGATTCCAGTAAAACTATCGGACACACAGATAACAGGAGGCACTTGCCATGAGGTGCTTCTGTTTAAGCGGCAGGACTCATGTCACGAGGTGACATTCCTTGGATTTGAGATCGGGGAGGGGGAAACGGTGCTGGACCCTCCTCCAGTTCCGCAACGCAGGATTGAAGTGTACGGTGATTCTGTGTCGGCAGGCGAAGTATCGGAAGCTGTGGATTATGTAGGAAAACCCGATCCGGAGCATAACGGACAGTACTCTAACAGTTGGTATTCCTATGCATGGATGACAGCTCGTAAGCTGGGAGCCCAGATTCATGATGTGGCTCAGGGAGGGGTTGCTCTTCTCGATGGCACGGGCTGGTTCAGCGAACCGGACTATATCGGGATGGAGACCGTATGGAACAAGATACATTATAATCCGGCATTCGGATTATCGACAGATTGGGATTTTACACAGTATAACCCTCAGGTCGTAGTTGTTGCCATAGGGCAGAACGATAACCATCCAGAAGATTATATGAAAGAAGACTACAACTGTCCCCGCTCTGTGCGCTGGAGGGGAGAATATGGTAAATTGCTGAAAAGGATACGCGGCCAGTATCCGGAAGCTTGGATTGTGTGTATTACTACTCTGTTGGAGCACGATTCCTCATGGGATCAGTCCATTGATGAAGTGTGCGGTCTGTTGCAGGATGACAAGATCCGTCATTTTATGTTTAGCAGAAACGGAAATGGAACGCCGGGACATCTGAGGATTCCTGAGGCTGAAGAGATGGCGGAAGAGTTAAGCGCATATATTGAGGACTTAGGTGTTGAGTGGTAATAAATAAGAATGTCGGTGTTTCAGAACAAAGACACCGGAGAAAGGCAGGAAATACAGATGAACAGACCGGATTTTACCAGACTGAAATCATGTATGAGACGGGCAGAGGCCGGTGAAGAGCTGACGATTGGTTTTTTCGGAGGCTCTATTACTCAGGACAGCCTGGCTACAAAGCATGAGAATTGTTATGCATACCGAGTGTTTCGGTGGTGGGAAGAAACCTTCCCGAAAGCTGTGTTCCGCTATGTAAATGGGGGGATTGGTGGAACAACCTCTCACTATGGAGTTTCCCGTGTGGTAACCGATATGTTGATGTATCAGCCGGATTTTGTGGTAGTGGACTTTTCTGTAAATGACGATCCAAATGAATTTTTTCAGGAAACTTATGAGGGGCTGATACGAAGAATGCTGACTTGGAGTTCAAAACCGGCCGTATTGCTTCTTAACAATGTATTTTACGATACAGGGGAAAATGCACAGGAATATCACAATCGAGTAGGGGACTGGTATCATTTGCCACATGTGAGTATAAAGGATACGGTGTGGCCGAGAATGAAAGCGGGCGAGTTTGCAAGGGAAGAGATCACCCCCGACGGTCTTCACCCAAATGATAAGGGACACGGACTTGTAGCATCGGCGATCACGGCATATCTTGAACAGGTGAAAGAGCAGATGTGGGAGGATGAAGCGAAGCAGCCCGTTCCTTCAGCAATGACGGACAACGCCTATGAGGATGTACGCAGGTATACAATGCGGGAGATTTGTCCAAAGCTTGATGGATTCAGGACTGATACAGAAGAAAAGAAAGGACATCTTGATCACTTTAAGAATGGTTGGATCGGAAAAAAGGCGGGGGACCGGATCCTATTTGAAATCGAGGCGTCCTGTATTGCAGTGCAGTACCGGAAGACGATTCATCATCCTGCGAGAAAGGCAGAACTTATTCTGGACGGTGATACGGAACATTCTGTGCTGCTAGACGGGAATTTCGACGAAGATTGGGGAGACTGCCTGTATTTGGAACCTGTGCTCCACCATGGGAAAAGCGGAAGACATACAGTGGAGATCAAAGTGGTTTCAGACGAGTATGAGATTACAGAGCCATTTTATCTGGTGGCCCTGATTACAGCATAGAGAAGAGGAGAAAAGTAAAATGGATGCAAAGAAAAGATATGAAGAGTGGATTAAGAACCCATATTTTGATAATGCCACGAAAGCTGAATTAAAAAGGATAGCAAACGATGAAAAAGAGATTGAGGAGAGATTCTATCGTGATCTGGAATTCGGGACAGGAGGTCTCCGCGGAATTATTGGCGCAGGCACCAACAGGATGAATATTTATACCGTGAGAAAAGCGACGCAGGGACTTTCTAATTTCATCTTGAAAGAAAAAACTGACAAAAAAGGAGTAGCTATTGCATTTGACTCAAGAAACATGTCTCCTGAGTTTGCTGAAGAAGCAGCTCTTTGTCTCGCTGCGAACGGGATCAAAGCTTATATTTTCCCGTCTCTGCGTCCTACCCCTATGCTCTCCTTTGCACTCAGAGAACTGGGATGTACAGCAGGAATCGTGGTAACTGCCAGCCATAATCCGCCGGAGTATAACGGATATAAAGTATACTGGGAGGATGGCGCTCAGATTACATACCCCAAGGATGAACAGATTATCGGAGAGGTCAATGCGGTGACGGATTATGCAAGTGTCAGGACAATGAGCAGGGAAGAGGCGAAGAAAGCCGGACTGTATCAAGTGATAGGAACAGAGATCGACGATCAGTATATCGAGGCATTGAAATCTCTTGTTATCCATGAGGAAATCATCCGCAAGGAGGCACAGAACTTAAAGATTGTCTACACACCGCTTCATGGAACAGGAAATATTCCGGTGAGGAGAATCCTGACAGAGTTGGGATTTGAAAAAGTCTATATCGTAAAGGAACAGGAACTCCCGGATGGAAATTTCCCGACAGTATCCTACCCGAACCCAGAGGATAAAAATGCTTTTAAACTGGCATTGGATCTTGCGAAAGAAGTAGATGCGGACATTATTCTTGCTACGGATCCGGATGCTGATCGGCTGGGTGTATATGCAAAAGATACAAAGACAGGTGAATACAGGAGTTTCACTGGGAATATGTCTGGTATGCTTATTTTGGAATACATTCTTTCCCAGAGGAAAGAACTTGGAACACTTCCGAAAAACGGAGCGGTGGTTACCACCGTTGTATCCGGAAAGATGTCAAAGGAAATCTCAAAAGAGTATGGCATGACCCTCATCGAGACGCTTACAGGATTCAAATACATCGGAGAGCAGATTAAGTTCTTTGAGCAGTCTGGAAAGCATGAGTATGTATTCGGTTATGAGGAAAGCTACGGCTGTCTTGTGGGAACTCATGCAAGAGACAAAGATGCGGTTGTCGCTGTGATGGCTCTCTGTGAAGTGGCGGCATACTGCAGACATCAGGGGATTACTTTGTGTGATCAGATGGAATTGCTCTTTAAGAAATATGGATATTACAAAGAAGGACTCTGTACTGTGACATTGAAAGGACAGGAAGGTGCGAAGAAGATACAGGCCATGATGGAGCAGATCCGCACAAACGTGCCGGATGCAGTCGGTGGGCTAAAGGTACAGCACTTCCGCGACTACAGAGAAAATATTATAAGAGATTGTGCAACAGGGGAAGAGACATCCACGGGACTTCCGAAGTCAAATGTACTTTACTTTGAGTTGGAGAATGACGCGTGGTGTTGTATTCGCCCATCGGGAACAGAGCCCAAGATTAAGTTTTACATTGGCGTAAAGGGCTCAGATGACACAGATGCACAGGAGAAACTAGATGCGCTGACAAAGGCTGTGGAAGCGTTGGCAGAGTGAACCCTTTAAAAATCAGATGTGAATATGGCGCAGCGAAATGGCCAGGTTATATATGGTATACAGGAGGCGTGGAAAATGGGATTTGTTAAGGATTTTGTATGGGGTGCAGCTACCAGCGCCTATCAGATCGAAGGAGGTGTCTATGGTACCGGAAAGGGGCGACATATCTGGGATGTGTACACAAAAGAGCCGGGAAGAGTGTATGGAGGACACACAGGTGAGATAGCCTGCGACCACTATTACCGCTTCCGTGAAGACGTGCAGATTATGAAAAAGATTGGACTGAATGCATACCGCTTTTCTATCGATTGGTCTCGTGTCCTGCCCGAGGGTACAGGACGGGTGAACGAGGAAGGTATTCGATTTTATAGTGATTTGATTGATGAACTTTTGAAGAACGGGATTGAACCGTATATCACATTGTTTCACTGGGAGTTGCCTTACGAACTGTATAAGAAAGGCGGTTGGATGAATAGAGATATCGCGGAGTGGTTTGGGGAATATGCTCGTCTTATTGCGGAGAAGTTCAGCGACAGAGTTACACATTTCTTTACGCTGAATGAACCACAGTGTTTTGTGGGATTAGGATTTCTGTCAGGGATACATGCACCAGGACTCAAATGCTCATTGAGGGACACTTTTGAAATGGCCCATAATGCCCTGCGGGCCCACGGTAGGGCGGTACAGATATTGCGCCAGTATGCAAAGCAGCCGCTAACTATTGGTTATGCGCCAACAAGCGGCATCAGCTATCCTGCATCTGACCGTCCGGAAGATGTAGAAGCGGCGAAACAGAAGTATTTCTCCATGCAGGATGAAGACTCAGACTGGACATGGAATGTGGCATGGTGGTCGGATCCGGTCCTGCTGGGACGCTATCCGGAAGAAGGATTGGCACGATATGAAAAATATCTGCCAAGGATTACTGGGGAGGATATGAGGCTCATTTCCGAACCTATTGATGTATATGGACAGAACATCTATAACGGCAAGGCGTACCGTATGGGAGAGGATGGAAAACCAGAGGAAGTAGACCGTATGCAGGGATATGCCAAAACTGCGGTGAACTGGCCGGTGACGCCGGAATGTTTGTACTGGGGACCGAAATTTCTTTATGAGAGATATCATAAGCCGATCTATATTACAGAAAATGGTATGGCATGCCATGATACTGTCTCAGTGGACGGCAGAGTTCATGACCCGAACAGGATTGATTTCCTGAGCAGATATTTGCATGAACTTAAACGTGCGGCAGGAGAGATTGATATACGGGGATATTTTCAGTGGTCGCTTATGGATAACTTTGAATGGGAGAAAGGATATGCAGAGCGATTTGGGATGGTCTATGTAGATTTTAAGACGCAGAAACGTATTCTGAAAGATTCGGCATACTGGTACAGGGATGTGATTCGGTTAAATGGAGCTGGGATTTAGGAATGAATAATAGTATAAACATAGAGAACAGGAGAGTTCAGGTATATGGAGTTTGAATATATCAAAGGGATTACATTTGCCCCATTTGCAGAACGGGGAGCACTTTCTCAGGAAAAAGCAAAAGAAAGTCTGCGTGTCATGAAAGAACGGACTGGTGCGGATACAGTGCTTTTTGCTCCGGGAGGCGTGCAGAAAACTGCGCAGTCGGTGGAAATCCGTTATGATACGGAACATACGATGTCTGACATGGAGTTGATGGAATTTATCAGTTATGCCAAAAGTCTGGGACTTAAAGTTTTTATAAAACCCACCGTGAACTGCTTGAACGGAACGTGGAGAGCACATATCAATTTTTTTGATGAAGATGTGCCGTGCGAGCCGAAATGGTCAGAGTGGTTTGCATCCTATACGCAGTTCCAACTTCATTATGCGGAAATTGCGGAAAGAATGCACTGTGAGATGTTTATTGCAGGATGTGAGATGGTAATGGCAGAACACCGGGAGCAGGAATGGAGAAAACTGTTTGAAGACATCAGAAAAGTCTATCACGGTTTGATTAGTTACAATACCGATAAATATCAGGAACATAATGTAAAATGGTGGGATTGCGTGGATGTCATTTCATCCAGCGGTTATTATCCTGCGGATGACTGGGAGAAGCAACTTGATCGGATTGAGAATGTTGTGGAGAAATACGAGAAACCGTTTTTCTTTGCGGAGACAGGGTGTATGTCCACTGTCGGTTCATCTCTGCGTCCGAATGACTGGGAAGTGATAGGGGACGTCAGTCTTTCAGAGCAGGAAGAATGGTATAGAAAAGCATTTAATGCCATGGGAAAACGCCCATGGGTAAGGGGAGCAGTGCTTTGGTCATGGAATTCCAGACTTGGTGCAGAAGAAGAGGCAAAGCAACATAGATATTATGAAATATATGGAAAGCCGGCGGAAGAAGTGGTTCGGCGGTTTTTTGAAAGAGGAGGAAAATTATGAGTGTCTATAAACTGAAACCAAGCTGCAAGGATTACCTCTGGGGAGGTCACAGACTGGCGGATGAGTATGGAAAGGAATATGATGGTGAGGTACTTGCAGAGACATGGGAATTGTCCTGTCATCCGGACGGACCGTCTACTATTATAAATGGAAGATATGCAGGAAAAACATTGGAGCAATACATAGAGGCGGCAGGAAAAGAAGTTCTTGGTTTCAATTGTAGAAGGTTCCGTGACTTTCCGATTTTGATCAAATTTATAGATGCAAAGCAAAATCTGTCGATTCAGGTTCATCCGGATAACAGGTATGCCCTTAAAAATGAAGGCCAGTATGGAAAAACAGAGATGTGGTATGTAGTGGATGCCGAGAAAGATGCATTTCTTTACTATGGTTTTAAGACAGAAATCAGTAAGGAAGAATTTTCCAGAAGAATTCAGAATGATACACTTTTGGAGGTGCTCAACGCAGTGCCAGTGAAAAAAGGAGACGTCCTTTTCATTGAGTCCGGTACAATCCATGCCATCGGATCGGGTATCCTGATTGCAGAAATTCAGCAGAATTCCAATGTAACTTATCGGGTTTATGATTATGGAAGAGTTGGCAAGGATGGGAAAAAGCGCGATTTACATATCGAAAAAGCACTTGCCGTCACGAACCGGGTTCCACTGATTAAGAGCAAGAGTAGCTATCCTCATGTTGCAGACTGCGATTATTTTACTGTGGACAAATTGAATCTGGACGGACGGATGATGCGTAGAATGGAAGGATATGTATCGGAAGAGTCATTTGTCAGCATTCTGATTCTTGACGGTGAGGGAACAGTTTCTTGCGGAGGGCAGGCTACCGAAATTGGTGAAGATAAAAATGCATCAGGAGATGCGAAAGTATCATATAAGAAAGGTGACAGTTTGTTTCTTCCGGCGGGGAGCGGCAGTTATGTGATTGATGGAAAGTGCGACGCACTTATCACTACGATTCGAGAGAAAGCGGCACCTGTCAGGATTGGTATAGATATCGGAGGAACGAACACGAAGATCGGTCTTGTGGATGTGCACCAGAAACTGATTGATTCTGTATGTATCCCCACAGATGCAAAACGACCAGCGCAGGAAGTAATCCGAACTATCGGAGAGACGGCAATGTTTCTTCTGGAAAAAAACGGAATTGCTATGGATCAGTGTGTGGGAGCAGGGGTTGGTGTTCCGGGTACTGTGGATCGTAAGAATGGCATTGTCTGCTATTCCAACAATATTCGATGGGAAGAAGTTCTATTGGCAGAAGAACTGGGATCATATCTTCCGGTTCCGGTGGAAATCGCAAATGATGCCGACTGTGCGGCGCTGGGCGAAGCAGTCGCAGGAGCAGGAAAGGACTGCAATGATGTGGTTATGCTGACTCTCGGAACCGGTGTCGGCGGCGGAATCATCCTAGACGGTGAAATCTATGAGGGAAGAGGGATTGGTGGAAGCGAACTGGGACATATGGTTATTGTGGAAAACGGGGAATCCTGCACTTGTGGAAGGCGGGGATGCTTGGAGGCATATGCTTCTGCGACTGCTTTAAAGAGAGAGGCAAGTCGTGCTTCAGGAAAAGACTTGAATCCGGAAGAAATCTTTGCGCTTGCAGAACAAGGTGATGCTGTGATGAAGGCTGTTGTAGATGCATATATCCGTAGACTGGGGCTTGGTATTGTAAATATCGTAAATATTTTCCGGCCACAGCTAGTGTTGTTGGGCGGCGGTATTTCCAGACAGAGTGAGACACTTCTTGCTCCACTTCGCGAGATTGTAAAAAAAGAGTGCTTTGGTGGAGAAAAGGGAGATGTGCCGGGAATAGAAGTAGCGGTGCTCGGTAATGATGCCGGAATGATCGGCGCAGCAGGACTTGTATAAAATATACGAATAATATCTGAAATCGGGGACAGCCCCTTTGTTTAGAGGGAACAGCCCCTTGTTGTATTTCTGGAGGGATTAGAATGGAGAAAAAAATACCATTTGAGACGCTGGAGTCGAGAAAGAGAAAAATAGGTCGCTTTACCATTGTTCAAGATTGTGTGCGTGTGAATGGTTATGAACAGTCGTATGATTATCTGGAAATCAGAGAGGGTGTGAGTATCCTTCCAATTCGGGATGGAAATATCCTTTTACAGAGACAGTACCGATATCCTGTACGTTCCTGGCAGTGGGAGCTTCCAGGTGGTTTCATTGATCCGGGAGAAACTCCGGAGGAAGCTGCCGGAAGAGAACTTAGAGAAGAAACCGGGTACAGTGTTAAGGAACTGAAATCTCTTGGGGCGTTTTACCCATCGTTTGGGTCAACCTGTGAGAAAATCTGGCTTTTTGTGGCAGAATGTGGTGAAGAGGGAAAGAGTGACAGAGAACCGGGTGAAATCATTCAGATAAAGGAGGTAACGGAAGACCAGTTTAGAGTGCTTGTGGCTGAGGGGCAGTTTATGCACGGTGCCGGGCTTGCGACGTGGGCAAGATATCTGTCCGTGAGGTCTATAGAAAGTAATAGATGATGTGTGGGACAGCAATATGACGGTTTTGAATCAAACGATATCGGGAACTGAATTTTTGCCTGCGGAGATGACGAATATGTAGAGTGAAGCAGGAGAGAAGAGATTGAGAAAACTTCGCCTTTACATTTTAAAATACGGAATTGATATGAAGGAGGGAAACAGATAATGAAGACAGAAGAAAGACAAATCCGTACTATTGAAATTAATGAAAATGGAATATATATTGTTCTTGCGATTCTAGATGACGAGACAATTCGGTTTCTCCATTTTTCTTCTATTCCATTCTGTGGGAGTGAGTTTGATATAGAAAACATAAGAGAAGGTTTTCCGCTTGTGGGTTTTAGTCTTTCCGGATATGACAGGCCTTATGAGAGACACGGCAACAAATACATTGTAACTGCACCGGGATATCGCCTGAAATATTGTTCGCATACGGATCAGTATAATGATATCGGGCGGAAAGTAGTGTTTTATCTAAACGATGAACAGACAGATGTAAATGTTTTCTGTCATTGGCAGTTCTATAGAGACATTCCTGTGATACGTTGTTGGAACAGAATAGAAAACAATGGGGAAGAAGAGCAGACGGTGGAATATATCTCTAATTTTTATTATGAAGGAATTGAAAAAGAAGGACGGTTGCGGCAGGATGAAAAACTACGGCTGAAGATACCACACAACAGCTGGCAGAGAGAGATGAACTGGAAAGAATATTCTCTGAGGGAGCTTGGGATGGATCTTACACAGAAAGAGGCACTACAGCGTTCTTCTTCTATGATCCGTGTCAATAATACAGGAAACTGGTCAACCAAAGAATATCTTCCGTTGGCTTGTCTGGAGAATATAGAAACACGGACGGGGATTTTCTGGCAGATCGAGCATAATGGTTCATGGCACTGGGAGATTGGTGACCGGAATGGCCATCTTTATCTTGCACTGGGAGGACCGAATGAGATTTATTCCCATTGGGTAAAACAGCTTGCTCCGGGGGAAGTATTTGAAACAGTACCTGCTGCTGTAGGTGTTTCATGCGAAAAAATAGGTAAAAGCGTATTTGAAGATGCTGTGGAGTCATTGACGAAATATCGACGTTGTATTCGAAGACCAAATAGTGACAACGAAAAACTTCCAGTAATTTTTAATGATTACATGAACTGTTTGTGGGGGAAACCGACAGCAGAGCAGGAGATACCGATGATTGATGCCGCTGCGGATGCTGGATGTGAATATTACTGTATTGATGCGGGATGGTATGCTGACGGAGACTGGTGGGACAGTGTGGGAGAATGGCAGGTAAGTAGCAAGCGTTTTCCAGATGGTCTAAGAGCAGTGACAGATTATATCAGGAAAAGAGGAATGACTCCGGGTGTTTGGCTGGAACCGGAAGTAATGGGAATCCATTGTGCGCTTGCTCAGAAGGTACCGGAAAACTGGTTTTTTATCCGTCATGGCAAGCCGGTATACGATAGAAGCCGTTTTCAACTGGACTACCGCAATGCGGAGGTTTGCGCGTATATGGACTCAGTTGTGGATCGATTAATCCGGGAGTTTAATGTGGGTTACATTAAAATGGATTATAACATAGAACCGGGAATCGGGACAGAGTTCCAGGCAGATAGTCCTGGGGATGGACTCTTGGAACATGAACGGGCATATCTCGGGTGGCTGGACAGACTTTTTAACCGTTATCCCGATCTTGTGATTGAAAACTGCGCGAGCGGAGGGCTCAGGATGGATTATGCCATGTTGTCCAGGCTCAGTATTCAGTCTACTAGTGATACCGATGATTATATGAATTATCCGGTTATTGCGGCAAATGCGGCTGCAGCGATGACTCCGGAGCAGGCTGCAGTGTGGTCTTATCCCATGGCACATGATTTATGGAAAGATGAGGACGAATTCTGTGAGGAAACAGTATTTAATATGGTCAGCTCCATGTTGCTACGTATTCATCTGAGTGGGCATCTGGTACAATTGGACGCGATGAGGAGAAGTTTGGTAAAGGAAGGAATCGAAGTGTATAAACTACTCCGTTCGGATATTCCCAATGCTTTGCCTTTCTGGCCACTGGGGTTAGCATCGTATCAGAAAAAGTGGATTGCTTTTGGATTAAAAAGAAATGATCATGCATATCTTGCTGTTTGGATGCGTATGGCAGAAGAAGACAAAGAAAATACCGTTTTTAAGCATGGAAAAGAGCAGACAAAACAGATTCCTCTTCCAGAAGATCTGTTGCAGATGGCAGAAAGAGATGAGGACATAGAAATCAGATGCATTTATCCGACAACACTGGAAACCGATTACTCATATTGCAAAGAAAAACATACACTGGTGTTTCGGACAAACAAGAAATTTACTGCCCGTTTGTTTCGTGTGACAGTAAAGAAAAAAGATACTAAGACACAGGAGACATAAATCTATGAATACTACGAAAATAACACTAAACGGTACTTGGAAGATGATCCGATCTGTGGACGGCGAGGAATTTGATGCAAAAGTGCCAGGCACTGTACTGTCTGTGTTTCTGGATAATAAAGTCATCGAAGATCCGTTTTACCGCAGAAATGAATATAAGACAAGAGAGTTATTTTGGGAAGAATATCAATTCTGTCATGAGTTTAAAGTGCCAGACAGTGTTCTGAAGGAAGAAAACATTGAACTTGTCTGTGAAGGACTTGATACATTGGCGGAAGTCTATGTGAATGATGTATGTGTGGCGCAGACAGATAATATGCACAGAACATGGAGAATTCCTCTTTCGCATGTGCTGCATAAGGGCGTGAATACGATTCGTATTCTTTTCCATTCTCCTCTCAAATACATGGAAGAGTATAAGTACAGTGAAAACAGAAAAGTGCAGTATGTACCATGCGGATGTATGAAAGGAAATCAGATTCTGAGAAAAGCACATTCCATGTTCGGTTGGGATTGGGGACCGCAGCTCATTGATGCGGGAATTTTCCGAGATATTTATCTGGAGGCGTGGAGCGGCGTGCACATAGAGGAGGTTCAGATCTTTCAGCATCATAACCCGGGAGGCAGTGTGGAACTTGAAGTTCAGGCAGTTCTTTCGGGAACAGATCGAACGGAAATGAACGTGTATCTTTTTGACTGGAAAGGAAGAAAAATCATCACGGCAAAAATGGAACAGAGTGGAAAAAGAACGAAAGCGGAACTTACAATTCTGGAACCGAAGCTCTGGTGGCCGGCTGGATACGGCGATCAGCCGTTATATCGGGTAAAGATTTGCTGTCATGATGGAGAGGGCAGGATAATAGACCAGACAGAGAAAATTATCGGACTTCGGACACTTACGATTAGTCGGAATATTGATAAATGGGGCAGAGAGTTTGCATTTATGATAAATGGTGTGAAGATATTTGCCATGGGAGGGAATTATATTCCAGAAGACTGTCTTTATACAAGAATTACAGAGGAGCGGCAGGAGTATCTTGTGCGTTCCATGGTCAGGGCAAACTATAACTGTGTTAGAGTTTGGGGGGGAGGATATTATCCCTCGGATCGGTTCTATGAACTTTGCGATCAATACGGACTGATTGTATGGCAAGATCTGATGTTTGCGTGCAATGTTTACGAGGTGACAGATCATTTTGCAGAGAACTGCTGTGAGGAAGTCAGAGACAATCTGAAACGCCTCAGACATCATGCTTGTCTCGGTCTTATTTGTGGTAATAATGAGATTGAATCCGCATGGCATCACTGGGAGGATTTTCAGAAAGAATCGGTGTATTTAAAGGCAGATTATATACGTCTTTTTGAAGAGATTCTTCCTAGAATTGTTAAAGAAATTGCACCGGATACATTTTACTGGCCATCTTCGCCTTCTTCGGGAGGGTGTTTTGATGATCCTGATAATGAGAATAACGGAGATACTCATTACTGGGCAGTCTGGCATGGACAGCTTCCTTTTACCGATTTTAGGAGTCATTACTTTCGATTCTGTTCGGAATTCGGTTTCCAGTCATTTCCGTGCAGGAAAACGATAGAGAGTTTTACTGAGAAAACTGACCGCAATATTTTCTCACGGGTAATGGAGAGTCATCAGAAGAATGACAGTGCAAACGGAAAAATGCTATACTATCTCTCAGAAAACTTTCGCTGTCCTGCTACATTGGAGCAGACTGCTTATATCAGTCAGATTTTGCAGGGAATGGCAGTACGTTATGGTGTGGAACATTGGAGAAGAAATAGGGGACGCTGCATGGGTGCACTTTACTGGCAGGTGAATGATGATTGGCCGGCACCGTCCTGGTCAAGCATTGATTATTTTGGCAGATGGAAAGCACTTCACTATATGGCAAAAGAATTCTATGCGCGCAGGGCTGCGAGTCTTGAAATAAAAGATAGAAAAATTCGACTCTGGGCGGAAAACGAGACGGCTGACAGACTGAATTACTGTATGCAGATTTTTTTGAAGACGATGGATTTTACTATTATTTCCCAAATTACAGCTTCAGGAAGTGTGAATGCATTTGAGTCTGTTTGTGGAGCGGAACTTGATCTTAATGATTGTTATGCATACCAGGAGTTAAAGTTGGATAGTCAATCAGATAAGGACCCAGATGAGACATTATTTATTGAAGGAGTGGTCATATATGAGGATGGAACTATGCGGCGAGCAGTTGATACACTACTTCCATATAAATATCTGCAACTTCCAAAACCAGATTTTAATATAGAGATTATTCGAAGAGGAACAGAGTATGAGATTGATCTGACAACAAAAACATTTGCAGCATTTGTAGAACTTGATCTTTACGATGCTGATGTTGTATTCAGTGAAAACTATTTTCATATAACCGATGAGGATAAAAAAGTTGTTGTATTAAAATCTGAGGATGTGTTAGGAAAGCGTATTATAGATGAAGACAATCTGAAAAGTCGATTACAAATCAGGAGTATAGCAGAGGATTTTTGAAAATGATATTTTGCTGAAAGTTCGTATTTCTAATTGAAAAAGCGATAAATAATTTATAGAAAAAGTAGAAAGAGGGAACTATTATAGGACGATTGGTGATTGTAGAATTTAAAGATAATGAAACATATCTTTTTAATGAAATCATAGAAGTACTCCAGAGATATTCAGAAGTTTATAAGTTTGAAGTAGATTATGAATCTGTAATATCTTTCAAGGATCTTGAAATATTTCCGAAGCAAAGAAAGGTATATTGCGGAAAACAGGAAATACCTTTGACTACAAAGGAATTTAATTTACTATACTATTTAGCAACTAATGAAGGTAGAGTTCTTACATACGAACAGATATATCAGAAGGTTTGGGAAAATTATGTCCAGAATATCGAGAACAATACGATTGGTTCCCATGTATGTAAATTGAGAGAAAAATTATATAAAGCCTGCCAGGAGCGGGATTTTAAGATTAGCTGTGTGCGAGAAGTGGGATACTGCTTTGAAGTTAAGTAGATTATGAAAACAGTCTGAATATGTCAGTCGGACTGGTCTGAGTGTCATTAAAGGATCTGTGGAAATCCAGTAATATCAATGTTTTGTAAGCAGCAAGCAAGGTTTTTATCCTTAATATGAGAAAAATAAAGGTGGTACTTATTATTGGGAAGTACCACCTTTATTTTATAGCAGCACAAACAGAAGATGCTATATCTATTATCCAAGATCAGCAAGGGGGAAAACGTCGCCCAATCCTTGAAAGAGCGGTTTGACTATGGGCAAAACCCGGACAAGACGCAGGGCGGCGAATTGATTTCCTGCTATGAGTGCGACTACATGACCGCCGATGCCGAGTTTCTGCTCTCCAAGGCCAAGTACAAGGCCGCCACGGGCCGGGAGCAACGGCGGGATGCCGATGTGCTGTGCTATCAGATCCGCCAGTCATTCAAGCCGGGAGAGATTACCCCGGAGGAGGCAAACCGGATGGGCTATGAAACGGCGATGCGCTGGACAAAGGGGAAGTATGCCTTTTTCGTTGCTACCCACACAGACCGCCAGCACATTCATAACCACATCTACTACAACTCCACTTCTCTGGATTGCTCCCACAAGTTCCGGGATTTCATCGGCTCGGCCCGGGCGGTGCGGCGACTCTCTGACTGGGTGTGTCTGTAAAATGACCTGTCCGTGATTACCAACCCCAAGCTACATAGCAAGGGCCGCTTTCTCTATTACGGAGCATGGCTTGGGGCGGAGCGCCAGCCCTCCTACAAGGAACGGCTGCGGGCGGCCATCTGCAACGCCCTTGCCAAAGGCCCGGACAGCTTTGACGCTTTTCTTCGGTTTATGGAGGAGTCCGGCTATGCGGTCAAGCGGGGACGGGGCGGTGCGATCTCATTCCTTGTGCCGGGACAGCAGCGGGCCACCCGGCTCCGCTCGTCCACCCTCGGGGAAGGCTTTGATCCCGGGGACATCCGGGATGTAATTGCGGGCAAACGCCCCTTGCCGAAGCTGGACGCTCCGACCCCGGCTGCGCCCGGGCGTGTCGATCTGATCGTGGACATACAGGAGCGGCTGCGCTCCGGGAAAGGCCCGGCCTATGAGCGGTGGGCCAAGGTGTATAACCTCAAACAGATGGCCGCTGCGCTACAATTCATGCGGGAACATCAGATCAGCGAATATGACCAGCTCACCACCGAAGCCGAGGCTGCGTCTGCCCGTTTCCATGCGCTGACGGAGCAGCTCCGACAGACCGAGGCTGACCTCGCCTATACTTCCGAGCTCATGGGGGCCGTGGTGCAATACGCCAAGACCCGGCCCGTGTTCGACGAGTACAAGGCGGCCAAGTATAGCAAGAGATTTCTGGCCCAGCATGAGGCGGAGCTGGCTGACTACCGGGCAGCCAAGGCCGCTTTGAACGATCTGCTGGACGGGGCCAAACTGCCCAAGATGGCCCAATTAAAAGAAAAGCACCGCAAGCTGGCGGCGGAGAAAAAGGCCCTGTACGCCAAGTACCGGGCCGCCCAACAGGAAATGCGGCAGGCTGTGGCGGTCAAGACCAACATTGACTATCTGCTGGGCGTGACGGGCGGGCGAAAGAATAAGGAACAGGAGCGGTAGCAACAGTGACGCAGACAATTTACTTTGGGACATTTTGTCCCAAAGTGCCGGGTTTGGGGAGGCTCCCCAACAAGCGTTTTTGCGGCCCGAGAGGGCCGCAAAAATAGCAAGTGTGGCCACACTTGCCCTGCTTGCCGTTAGTGCGCTGCCTATAAAGTTGTCATTGAAAGTCAAACATAGAAGTTCTCCAAATGACTGAAAGCTATTAGAGCCCTTGGCTTTGAAACAATTCCGCAATTTCTTCCGCTGTTTCTTGCATTCCTCTCTGAAACCACACCTCAATCCAGCCGTATAACGCATAGGATACATAGGCTCTTGCGTAGGCTTCCATTTTTGAGTGTTCTGGTTTAGGGCCACAGATCCCGATAATGACATCTTTCAAAAGATAAATGAGATTTCTCTGATTTAGCAACTCATAGAAACTGCGATGCGCTTCAAAGTGCGAAAAGATGGATTTCAAGAGTTCGCTAAGCGGTTTCCCCTCATTTTGATTATCTCCAGGTGTCCATTCCTGAAAAATGTTCTGAATATATCCCCGCAAAATATCTTCTTTGCTGTTGAAATTTCGATAGAACGAGGCTCGCCCAATACCTGCCGTTTCACACAGCTCACTGATGGATATATCCTCAATCGGTTTATCCTGCATTAACTCTAACAGCGCATCCGTGATGTGTTCAATCACATAGGTATTTCGTCCTTCATTGCTCATCGGTGATACAGTTTTTTTGTTTTGTTTCATTTCACTGCCTCCCATTGACATCAGGTAGTTTTTGACACTACCAATAAAAACTAGGAGGTTTATTTATGAATGGAAATGTAGTAAAAAGTATTCAGATGCCTTTCCAAATGTTAAATGATAAAAACAGGGAGCGTAAGACAGTATTTTATGGACGGGTATCAACAGAACATGAGGCACAGATTTCTGCGTTGGAAAATCAGATGCAGTGGTATGATGATCAGGCAAAATTTCATCCGAACTGGATAGTGTTGGACAAGTATATTGACGAAGGGATTACAGGAACCCAGGCAAAAAAACGTCCGGCATTTCTCCAAATGCTTAAAGATGCAAAAGCAGGCAAATTTGATTTGATTGTTACTCGTGAAGTGTGCAGATTCGCAAGAAATACAGTAGATACTTTAGTAACAACGAGAGAATTGAAAAATTTAGGGATTGAAGTTTATTTTGTTGAAGATAATATTTGGACAATGGATGGGGACGGGGAACTGCGTTTAACGATTATGGCTACTTTGGCACAGGAAGAAAGCCGAAAAGTTTCGGAGAGAGTAAAAGCGGGGCAGCATATTAGTCGTAATAATGGCGTGATCTATGGGAATGGAAATATTTTGGGTTATGACAGAAAGGGGGATAAATACATTATCAATGAAGAGCAAGCGGAAACCGTAAGAATGATTTTTGATATGTATTTAAATGAAGGAATAGGTGCCACAAAGATTGCAAATGAACTTTGCAGGCGCAGAAGAGTTGCCGCATCAGGAAAGATTAAATGGTCATCCTCTAACGTCAGCAGGGTATTAGGGAATCCAACTTATATGGGATATATGGCATATGGAAAATCTTTCAGTAATAATTATTTAGAACAAAAACGGGTAAACAATCACAACAGAGACACGTATATGTATGTGAAAGCTGACTTTGAACCGATTGTGACAGAAGAAGAGTGGTACAGATGTGAGGAAATTCGAAATAGTAGACGGCGAGAACTAAATATACCGATTGTTAAAAGAGCACCTTTTGGAGAACGAAAAGTGACTGGTCCTAAAAAAGAAAGCCATGACAAATGGAATCGCAAACTTAGGTGTTCCTGTGGAGCAAGTTTTCGTAAAAATAGATGGCATAAGAATAAAAATAAGGACTGGTCATATGGTTATCAGTGCTATAACCAATTAAATAACGGATCTGCAAAAAAACGAAGAGAACAGGGACTGGATGAAACGGGATTTTGCGATGTACAAATGGTTGCAGATTGGAAGCTTGAGGCGATGTGTAAATATATAATGGAAGAAATATGGAAGGATAGAAATGAAGCAATCAAACAGGCATGTGAAATTCTAAAAGAATGTTATCAAATTGATACAGAGAGACAGGCTGAAAGTGTAGTAATTCAGAAGAAAATAGAAAAGCTAAAAATGAAAATAGAAATGCTGATAGATATGAGAGCAGAGGGAGAAATCTCAAGTGATGAATATAGAAGTAAACGAAAATCCTTAGATATAGAACTGGAGGAATATGAAGAAAAGTTAAAAGAACAATTAGTTATAGAAGAAACACCTAGTGATAAGGGGTTAAACTGGGATCAGATACACGAAACACTAAAAGAAGTAGTTGACTTATCTGCTCCGAAAGTAGATAATTATCTTGTAGAAAAATTCGTTGCAAAAATCATTCCCTGTGGAAATAATAAATTTACATGGTATATTAATTTAAGTAATGTCCAGACAAAAAATATAGATGTGGTAATAGAGGGAAGAAAAGATAAAGCGACGGTATATGTGGATAAAGAAACGAAGAGCAGTTCAGAGGACGAGGAGTCCTCTATACATAGCGATATTTATAAAATTACAAATATTCGCAGGTGGCTAAAAGAGAAAAAATACTCCCCAGAAACTGTACAGCACAGGCTGCTATCGCAGAAAAGAATGCATAATTCTTTATCACACTGTTGAGAATAAAATATGTAATATAAAAGGGGGTTCTGTTCGGTATATGCCGGGCGGAACCTCTTTTGTCTGAAAGGATTATGGAAGGATGAAAAGAAAAATAGGAATTGCGGCGGCAATCATTCTGGCTTTATTTGTCGTAACGGGATGCCAGAAACAGGAAGAGACTCCAAAGAAATCAGAACAGAAGAAAACAGAAGCTTCTGAAGAACTTTTAAGCGGAACACACCACGCAGAAATCCAGGTCAAAGATTATGGAACGATTACAGTGGAATTAGATGCGGATACAGCACCGATCACTGTAACCAATTTTGTGAATCTTGCAAAAGACGGATTCTATGACAATCTTACATTTCACAGGATCATGGACGGGTTTATGATTCAGGGAGGTGATCCGAATGGCGACGGAACAGGAGGAGCGGATCAGACGATCAAAGGAGAATTTTCCAGCAATGGAGTAGAGAATGAAATCTCTCATACAAGAGGAACGATTTCTATGGCCAGAGCGCAGGATCCGGACAGCGCAAGTTCACAGTTTTTTATTGTTCAGGAGGACAGTGACTATTTGGATGGGAATTATGCAGCGTTTGGGCATGTGACAAGCGGCATGGAGATCGTGGATCAGATTTGCAAGGATGTTCCCGTAGAAGATGATAATGGAACAGTCAAGGCTGAAAATCAACCGGTCATCGAGAAAATCACGATAACAGATTAAAGTCGGCAGAGCCTTTGACAGAGTAAAATCTGAAAAGCAAATCATATATTGACATATGAAGAATTTAGTGTTACTCTCAATATACTTTTAGGAATCAGGAGGAAGAAAAATGAATCATAGAGTAAGATCTGTTTTAGCAGCTGTTTTGATCATGGTTGTCAGCATTTTGCTTCCTTCTGATTTTCAGTTTGAAAATACAGATAGATTTGTGAAAGAACAAAGCTCAAGTATACAGATGACGGCACAGTATACCGATGGCATAGAAAAGAAAGTTCTTCATGATAATTATCTGCGTTTGGAGAATCCAAGAGAAGCAATTTCTGCGCAGAGTGCGGAACAGCGTAAGAGCACGCAGAGATTGCCGATGGAACTGCTTTTATTTCTGATATTCTCTTTTGTGGTATGCTTAAAGAGAGTCTTTTTTTCGTGCATTCAATTCTATACACTTCCTTTCACGCGATTTCTGTGTGAATACGATATCCTATTGGAGAAGGATGGAAAAAAACGAGATCTTGCTTTCGGAATCTAAAAATATGAAATATTGAAAGAAAGCGGGAAAAATGAAAAATAAAAAATTACATATATGGATTGCTCTTGCAGTAATCGTCTTTTTTGTGTGCATTGCAGTTTTTGGATGCGGAGAGGATATTAAAGGAATTCGCGACATGCGTTTTGGGATTGATATCCGCGGAGGCGTAGAGGCGGTTTTTGAACCGTCAGGTTTGAAGAAAAAGCCGACAGCAGAACAGTTGGAGATGGCAAGAGAGGTCATCGAAACTCGTCTGGATTCACAGAATATATTAGATCGTGAAGTAACGGTGGATGAGAAAGCAGGAGATGTGATTGTCAGATTCCCATGGAAATCTGATGAAAAGAATTTTGATCCGGAAACAGCGATCCAGGAACTGGGTGAGATGGCCGAGCTGACATTTCGCGGACCGGATAATACAGTTTACATCAAAGGTTCGGATGTTTCCAGAAGTCAGGTTGCAGTAGACCAGCAGAAAAACTATGTCGTAGAACTGGAATTTAGCAGCGAAGGTGCGAAGAAATTTGCGGATGCAACAGAGAAGCTTGTAGGACAGCAAATGGGAATTTATATGGATGATGACCTGATCTCCAATCCTACAGTCAATGCCAAGATAACAGGAGGAAAAGCAGAGATTACCGGAATGTATTCCAAAGAAGAGGCACAGAGCCTTTCTGATAAGATTAATTCAGGCTCTCTTCCGTTTTCCATGAAGACGACTAACTACAGTACGATCAGCCCGACACTTGGTGGAAAAGCGTTAAATGCAATGGCACTGGCAGCGGAAATCGCAATGGTGCTGATCTGTTTATTTATGATCATATGGTACCGGCTGCCGGGAGTGATCAGCTGTCTGACACTGACGTTTCAGATTGCACTTCAGATTCTTGTTATTTCAGTTCCGCAGTACACGATCACGCTGCCGGGAATTGCAGGTTTGATCTTATCAGCCGGTATGGCGGTAGATGCGAATATTATTATCAGTGAGCGAATCAGTGAAGAATTGAAAAAAGGAAATTTCGTCAGAAATGCAGTTAAGAATGGATATAAGCGTGCATTCTCATCTGTTTTAGATGGAAATGTTACCACTGCGGCAGTAGCGGGGATTTTGATGATCTTCGGATCAGGTACCATGCTAAGTTTTGGATATACCCTGTTGACAGGTGTTATCATCAATCTGCTTGCAGGAGTCTGGATGTCCAGATATATGCTGAATTCAGTGATCCGATATAAGTTGTTCAATCAGGAAAAGTGGTTTAGAAAGAAAAAAGATAAGAAGATTTTGAAATTTGCAGAGGCAAAAAAATATTTCTTCCTGACAAGTGTTGCACTGCTCCTTACAGGAACGATATGGAGTTGTGTAAATGGAATGAAACTGGATACGCAGTTTACGGGCGGAGTAATCTTAAGATATACATATACCGGAAAGGCGGATACAGGACAGATTCAAAAAGAGGTAGAAGATATTGTGGATCGCAGTGTCAGTGTACAGACTTCTGAAAACTCTGCCACAGGAGAAAAGAGTCTGGTCATTACACTTTCAGGCAAAAAAGGGTTGACGCCCGAACAGCAGAAAGAGATTCTAAATACCATCAATCAGGGAAATAAGAATCAGTTTGAGACCTCGGAAACATCAGCGGTAGAACCATATATCGGAGCAAAGGCATTGAAGAATTCGGCAATTGCGATTGTTCTCTCATTCCTCTTCATTGTGGTATATATCCGGCTTCGCTTTTCGGCATTGGGAGGTCTTGCATCCGGAGTCACAGCTGTGATCGCGCTTGTTCATGATATTCTGATCGTGCTCTTTATTTTCGGAATCTTCAGAATTCCTGTCAATGATGCGTTTGTAGCGGTGACGCTGACGATCATCGGATATTCGATCAACGACACGATTGTTCTGTATGACAGGATCCGTGAGCACAGAAGCAACATGAAAAAGAAAAGTACACTGGCAGAACTGGTGGACATCAGTACGACAGAAACTTTGCAGCGTTCGATCAATACAGCGTTTACGGTTGTGTTATGTGCATTTATCATTTTTGTTGTCTCAGTAGTTTACAGAATGGAATCTATCACAAACTTCTCACTGCCTCTTTTAGCCGGCCTCATTTCAGGATGCTACTCGTCCATTTGCATTGCCGGTCCTCTGTGGGTATGGTGGGAAGAGCATAGAGAAAAAATTCAGAAAAGAAAGACAGGGCAAAAAAGAAAATGAAGAAAATAAATATGTTTTTGAGAAATCAGCCGCCCGGCAGAATGATCGTGGCAGGATTTGCGGCAGTGATTCTGTTAGGGATGCTTGTGCTGCTTCTTCCCATATCGGTAAAGGATGGTGCAGAGGTCACTCTGATCGATGCACTGTTTACCTCTACAAGTGCAGTGTGCGTGACAGGGCTGATCGCGATTGATACGGCGGATCATTTTACTGCCTTTGGTCAGGGCGTTGTTGCAGCTTTGATACAGGTCGGCGGACTGGGAGTGACTTCTCTGGGCGTGGGCCTGATGCTTGTGGCAAGAAAACGAGTTGGAATTAAAAGCAGAATGATGGTAAAAGAGGCGCTGAATATTGAAAGCTATAAGGGAATTGTAAAATTAGTAAAATCTGTATTATTAATGACCTTGTGCTTTGAAGCGGGAGGTGCGCTCTTAAGCTTTCTGGTTTTCAGCCGGGATTACAGTACCGTGCATGCGATCGGAATCAGTATTTTCCATTCTATTGCAGCCTTTAATAACTCGGGGTTTGACATTTTGGGAGGACTTAGAAACCTGACGCCTTATCAGGATGATGTCCTTTTGAATCTGACCACATGTACACTGATCATTTTTGGCGGATTGGGATTTCTTGTTATTCTGGATATAGGAAAACAAAAGTGTTTCAAGAAGCTTACTCTGCACTCCAAGGTGGTGATCGTTACCAGTTTGGTTTTGCTTGTTGTCGGAACACTGACACTTAAACTGACAGAGAATGTAACATGGCTGGGGGCGTTCTTCCAGAGCGTTTCGGCGAGAACCGCCGGATTTTCCACCTATCCGATTGGGCAGTTTACGGATGCCGGCCTGTTTGTACTGTGTATCCTGATGTTTATTGGTGCCTCTCCGGGATCTACCGGCGGAGGTATCAAGACGAGTACATTTTTTATCATGTTCCAGAAAATAAGAGGAACATGTACGAAAGGAACAGTGCATGCGTTCCATAGAAATATATCAGAGCAGAATATTTCAAAGGCATTTATGATTACGATACTTTCGGGAACAGTGGTATGTGTTGCAACGTTCTTTATGTGTGTACTCGAACCGGAATATAGTTTTATGCAGCTGTTGTTTGAAGTAGTTTCTGCGTTTGGAACGGTAGGTCTTTCTACCGGTATCACACCGGCGCTCAGTGTGGCAGGAAAGGCGGTGATCATTCTTGTCATGTTTACAGGAAGAGTCGGAGCATTTACTTTAATTTCCATGTGGGTGAACCGTACAGAACCAAGAGCAAGGTATTCAGAAGAAGAAGTTTCAATAGGATAATAAAAAGGGAGAATTCAAAAAAATGAAAAAGAAAGTAGAAACAGCATATGGAGTCATCGGGCTGGGGCGTTTTGGAGAAGCGCTGGCAATGATGCTGGCACAGTCAGGGCATGAGGTCATCGCAGTTGATAAGGATGAAAAAAAGGTAAAAGAGATGCGGCAGTATACAGACTGTGCATTTGTGGCAGACAATCTCAGCTCTGATACATTAAAAGAAATTGGAATACAGAATTGTGATGTTGTGATTATTTGTATCGGAGAAAAAGTGGACGTCAGTGTATTGACCACCATGAGTGTGATAGAGATGGGAGTGCCGCGTGTGATTGCAAAAGCGCTGAGTCCGGAACAGGGAGCGGTGCTGAGCAAGCTCGGAGCAGAGGTTGTATATCCGGAGAGGGATATGGCTCTGAGACTTGGGAAGAAACTGTTGTCCAATAACTTCCTGGAGTATGTTTCTTTATGTAACCAGGTAGAGATCCGTCAGATAGAGGTCCCGAACCATTTGATCGGGAAGAGCATAGAAGAGACGGAGATCCGTCAGAAGTACCGGTTGAATATTATTGCAATTGAAAACGGAGATGAGACGAATATTGAAGTGATGCCGGAATATCGTCTGCGTCAGGGAGACATCATTGTGGTGATCGGAAAAGTAGATAACATTGATGTGTTCGTGAATGAAGTTTAAGGGCCGGAGGAAGAGAGTATGGAATTGACATTTGTAAATTTCTGGCAGGATATTATAAGTAACCCGATGCTGTTTATCACAGTCCTACTCACTCTGGGGGTAATCTTTGTAAATGGCTGGACCGATGCACCGAATGCAATCGCCACCTGTGTGGCGACCAGGTGTATGCCGGTGCGTGCCGCGATCATGATGAGTGCAGTGTTTAATTTTCTTGGCGTTTTTGTGATGACGCAGATCAACAGCTCCGTTGCATCTACGATCAGCAATATGGTGGATTTTGGGAACCATACCGATGAGGCGCTGATCGCATTGTGTGCAGCGTTGTTGTCCATTGTGATATACAGTACAGCAGCCTCATTTTTCGGAATTCCGACCAGCGAAAGTCACAGTCTGATTGCAGGGCTTTCCGGAGCCGCGATCGCAATTCAGCAGGGCGTGGGCGGAATCAACTTTGATGAATGGGTCAAAGTTCTGTATGGTCTTGTACTGAGCCTGATCCTTGGATTTGCAACAGGATGGGTGGTATGTAAACTGATTACCGTCTTTTGCCGTTCCATGGACCGCCGCAAGACGAATCGCTTTTTTGGAGGTGCGCAGATTGCAGGTGCGGCAGCCATGAGTTTTATGCATGGAGCACAGGACGGTCAGAAATTCATAGGCGTTTTGTTTTTGGGAATCGCATTTGCAGGAGGACACAATTCCGTAAGCGGGATGGAAATTCCGGTGTGGCTGATGCTTCTGTGCAGTATTGTTATGGCTGTTGGAACCAGTATCGGAGGAGAAAAAATTATTAAATCAGTGGGCATGAACATGGTAAAGCTGGAGCGTTACCAGGGATTTTCCGCGGATCTTGCCGGAGCAATCTGTCTTCTGTACTCCAGTCTGATGGGAGTTCCGGTTTCTACGACACACACAAAGACAAGTGCGATCATGGGAGTCGGCGCAGTAAAAAGGGTTTCTGCGATCAATTTTGGAGTTGTAAAAGATATGATGCTGACCTGGATTTTTACGTTTCCGGGCTGCGGACTGATTAGTTTTTGTATGGCAAAAATATTTATGTACATATTTGGATAACAGGAGGAATACCAATGTCAAAAAAACAGGATGATTATTATTTCGATAACTTTATGAAATGTGCAGAATACTCATGTAAAGCAGCATATTTATTAAAGGAGATACTGACAGAGTTTCAGCCGGAAGAGATTTCAAAGAAGATGGAAGAGATTCATGAGATCGAGCGTCAGGCAGATACACAGAGACACGAGATTACAGATAAGCTGGCAAAAGCATTTATCACTCCAATTGAAAGAGAGGATATTATTGCTCTCAGCCATCATATTGATGATGTGACGGATAAAATAGAAGAAGTTCTGATCCGTGTTTACATCAACAATGTACAGGAAATGCGTCAGGAAGTATTTCTTATGCTGGATGTAGTGATCGAATGCTGTGAAGAACTTCAGACTCTTTTGAAGGAGTTTAAGAATTTCAAACATTCCAAAGAACTGAAGCCAAGCATTATCCGGATGAATACATTAGAAGAAAAAGAAGATGAACTGTTTATTTCCAGTATGAGAAAACTTCACGTGGAAGAACAGGATGTGAGAAATATCATTGCATGGAGAGAGATTTATACTTATCTTGAAAAATGCGCAGATGCATGTGAGCATGTGGCAGATATCGTAGGAAGCGTTGCAATGAAAAACAGCTAAAAAAGAGATAGAGACAGGAGAAAGATATTATGATGAAAGAACACAAAGAGGGAAGTTTGCCTTTGTGCACATTTCTAGTTCGAATGCTTCAGGGGATGCTCATAGGCCTTGGAGCTGTCCTTCCGGGAATTTCAGGTGGTGTCCTGTGCGTCATTTTCGGAATTTACAGACCTGTAATGGAGTTATTGTCCAATCCGCGAAAGTACTTTTTTACCCATATCCGTAAATTACTTCCGGTTATTTTGGGCGGCGCAGTCGGTTTCCTTGGAGTTGCCAATATATTGTCGTTTTTCCTGGAAAAGTATCCGGATCCATCCGTGTGTCTTTTTGTCGGATTGATCGCAGGTATGCTGCCGTCTCTGATGCGTGAGGCGGGAAAAGAAGGACGGACCAACGGATCATGGATCTCTATGGTGGCAGCAGCAGTGGTGATCTTTGCCATACTGACAACATTGAACCTGCTGTCAGTCAGCCTTGTGCCGAATGTAGGATGGTACGTTTTTTGCGGCGTGTGTCTGGCATTGAGCGTGATTGTTCCGGGAATGAGTTTTTCTACCCTTCTGATGCCTCTGGGATTGTATACTCCGTTTGTTGACGGGCTGGGACATCTGAATCTGAGCATTATGATCCCAAGTGGAATCGGTGCAGTTGTTACGGTAATATGTTTCGCGAAGATGGTAGATGCTCTTCTGGAAAAATTTTATTCCTATGTATTTCATACCATTGTCGGAATTGTAGTAGCGGCAACGGTTATGATCATACCATTTGGAAGTTTTACAGTATCTTTAAGTGCGGCAATCGTAAATGTGATCTGCCTGGGACTTGGAGTTCTGTGTTCACTTTTATTGAATCGGATTGACAAAGATGATCTTTTAGCGTAAAAGAAAAAATACCGCCACATCAACCTGAAAATGCAGGAGATGCGGCGGTATTTTTCGTATGTTTATTTGAGGTAGTGATAACAATTTGTCATGGTAAAAGCTCCTGTCAGTTGTTTTTTCTTACAATCCCTGTTATCATAAACTATAGAGTAAGTCTATAGTCAAGAGGGGAATACCAATGAATCAGGAAAGATATATTAAAACCGGAGAATTTGCAAAGCTGGTTGGAGTGACAAAGCATACGCTGTTCTATTACGATAAGATTGGATTGTTTTCTCCGGAGATCAAGCTGGAGAATGGCTATCGCTTTTATTCTTTTGATCAGCTGGATGTGTTCGATGTGATCCAGACATTGAGAGAACTGGATGTGTCTTTAGAGGAGATCAAAGGATATATGAATCAGAGAAGTCCAAAGAGACTGCTGAAGTTGTTTCGAAAAGAACAGAGCATAATCAGGAAACAGATGCAGCAGCTGAAAAAGATGGAAGAGTGGATTGTAAAGAAGAGTGAGATTATTGAGAAGACAATGCAGACAGATACGGAAGTAATCAGAATCGAGGAAGAACCGGACAGATATATGATCCAGTCCTGTGCAACGGATACAAATGAACGGGTATGGGCAGAAAAAATCGGAGAATTGTTTGAGTATTGTGAGAGGAATGGGATCAAAAGCGCATATTCCATTGGATACCGACAAAATACGAAGGAGATTCAAAGCGGTATTTTTGATCAGTATTCTGTTTTTTATGAGCTTTTGGATGAGAAACCGCAAAAAGTCAACTACAGTGTCAGACCCGCGGGAATGTATCTGATCGCCTATCATAAAGGAAAATGGCAGACGCTGGAGGATACCTATAAGAAAATTTTAGAATATGGGAAAGAGAATAAAATCCAGTTGGGCGCACATTGCTATGAAGACATTCTGTTTGACAGCCTCACCATGTCTGAAGAAGAGGAGTATCTGACACGGATTGTCTTTGAGATCCAGAGTTCGAAAAGTGGAAAATAATCCAGAATCTTGTTGGTATCAGAGTAAAATTTTGGTATAATTAAAAGATAGGGAATATCAACAGAAGAAAGGAATCAGTTTCATGAAAGAGGAAAATAAAAACGGACAGTCACCGGAAAAAGAGCAGCTTTTGAGCAGTCTGCGAAATGCAGAGGAGATGTATGTCTTTATGTCTCTGTGTACAAAGATGCCGTATGTCCTGTGTGATGAAGAGACATTTGATGATGAAGTGCTGTTATATTATACAGAGGAGGATGCACAGAGAGAGGGAAAGAAGCTGATTGAACAGCGGATTCCGATCCAGATCGCAAAGATTGAAAAGAAACAGCTGCTTGGATTTTTCTCAAGCCTGTATCCGATGGGCGTCAACGGGCTTTTGATCAATAACAATATGGAAAGTGAAGCAAGACTTCAGTTGGGAGAACTGGTGATACGACCAAATACCGAGGACCTTCCGGATGGAAAAGTATGGGTAGAGAATCCGCAGCTTCATCTGACCGCTCTGTATTTTATGCAGGAGATGCGCAGACAGGAAAAGCCGGAACTGACAGAAGAGCTGAAAGGTCTGCAGGAAGAGATACTGGTCAACTATGGAAGAGGCAGATTTATCGTAGCCGTTCACAAAGAAAACGGAATGCCGATGCTCAAACAGAAGAACGGAGATGCATATCAGCCGATTTTCACAGATATCCTGGAGTTTCGAAAATTCAATAAAGAGGATCAGTTTAAGACAATGGCTATTGAAGCAAAAAATGTTCCGAAGATGTTGGTAAACGAGGCAAAAGGGGTTGTGATCAATCCGTACGGAGTCAATCTTCAGATTCCGATCGTGAGACCGGAAGAGCCGCAGGAGAAAAAATAGTTGTCCGTCTTTGAAAATTGTGCTATAATCACAACGAAAAATGAAAACAAAAGCAGAGTAGAAGTATGTGCGTTAAGTGCCGGTTGGACGGGGAGTTGCCAGCAGGACGAAAAGTGAATGCTTGCGGTACATATTTCGCATCCCGCTGCTGCACATAGACAGATATACCAGTTTGATATAAGGATACCTTCTGTGCGTAGCTTGAGGATTACTGCAAAGGAGGTATTTTTTTATGAAACAATTAAAACAGCAGTTTGTAGACTCCTGGCATGAGTTGAGGAAAACAAAAGTTATGGCAGTGGCTGCCATGTTGATCGCGATCGGTGTGATATTAGGCTTTTTTTCTGTTCAGCTTACGGAGTTTATCCGGATTGGTTTTTCCGGTATTCCTAATGAGCTGGCATCGATGCTGTTCGGTCCGGTGGTTGGCGGGATCATGGGAGGAATCGGGGATATCCTGAAGTTTCTGATCAAGCCGACGGGACCGTATTTCTTTGGGTATACACTGAATGCGATGCTGGGACCTGTTATTTACGGAATTTTTTTCTATCATCGTCCGATTCAATTGGGAAGAGTCGTGGCAGCCAAAATTACGGTTGCTTTACTTGTAAATCTTCTGCTCGGTACCTGGTGGCTGACGATCCTGTATGGAAAAGGATTTCTGGCAATTCTTCCGGCGAGATTTATAAAACAGGTAGTTTCCGTTCCGATTGATTCCGTAATCTTTTATGTGCTTGCAAAAACACTGGAACGATCAAAAGCGATTTCTATGATCAAAAAATAAAAGAGAGCCTTTCAGCTCCGCTGTAAAAAGCGAATGCTGAAAGGCTCTTTCTGATGATGTACAAGATGTCGGATGATGACCACGCAGGAAATGAAAAATGTGCCCATGCTGATCACCGCATCATGGAAATAAAACAATCCGGTCAGAGAAAACAGTGTAAACGTAAGAATGCTTCTGTAAAGATGCGGCTTTACAACGATCAAAAAAGAAAATAACAGATAAAAGAAGATGAGAAGCAGCACCGGGCGGTATCGCGGCAGCAGTCCCAATAATACTCCAAAAGAAACTGCGATGGCTTTTCCGCCACGTTTCGGATAAAACAGGGGAAACGCATGCCCTGCAACAGGTGCACAGAGAACAAATGCAAACATCCATCTTCTTGTATCCAGAATATGTGAAGCCAGCCAGACCGGAAGAAATCCTTTCAAAAGCTCCAATGCAATCACAAGAATACCAACCTGTGTACCTGCCAGTGCAAAAGCATTGAATGTACCGGGATTGTGATCGTCACTGTCTTTCATGATATCGATATGGCAAATATATTTGGGAAGCAGATAGGCATATAAAATACTTCCCGAAAGATATCCGACTAAAATAAAGAATAACTCATTCATAAAGTCTCCTTTTTTGCAGTATCATCTGAGACGGCATACGCAGAAGAAAGCTGGCAGAGAAGCTGGTAAGTCTTCTCAGCAGCATTTGGTGGGATGACAGTGTGCTGCGTTGTACACATGGAATGCCGCAGTTCATCGTTTGACATCAGTTTTCGGCCGGCAAGAATCTGTCCGTGCAGTTTTTGGGAAGTCAGGGACAATCCCCGTTCTGTATAAAAAGCCAGATTTTTTGTCTCACAGCCGGGAATCGGGCGTGTGTGTACGATCGGAATCCCTTTGACAGCTGCTTCGGTGGTAGTCAGACCGCCGGGTTTGGTGAAAAGCACATCGGCAGCAGCCATAAAATCTGCAATTTTTTCAGTGTATCCCAGAATCTGAACACCTTCTTGTTTTCCAAATTCCGCAAGGAGGATTTTTTGCAGGCGACGGTTGTTTCCGCAGATTACAACAACATATTCTCCGGGCTTTCGGGTACGGAGCAGTTCGGCAACAAAGAGCTGAATCTTTCCAAATCCCATACTGCCGCTCATGATCAGATAAACCTGGGCATGCTTTGGAATCCGGCAGCGTACGCGGGCTTTTTGTCTGTCAGATTGGTCAGAAAATGCCGGACGAACCGGAATCCCGTATGGTTTCAGACGTTCTCTGGGAATTCCTTTTGCTGCAAATTCGTCGATCAGTTCATAGTGAGGGATGATGTAGTAATCGCAGTCTGTTTCCTCCCAAAATGGAATACAGGTATAATCTGTTTCTATAGCCACGATTTTCTGGGACAACAGGTTCTTTTCCTTCATATAAGTCAGTGTCTGTGCAGGAAAAAGATGAGGCGTTACGATGATATCGTAATGGTGTGTATCCAGATAATGTTTTAGCTTTTTGGCGAGAAGAGCATTGGCATAATAAACCGGAGAGTGATGTCTGGAGGAACTGACAAGTCCGCCCAGTTTGTATAAACACTGAAAAAGGCGGGGAGCATGCCGGACAATGTTGACATAGCTGTTCCCCACCAGTTTTGATACTCTGGGACCGGCAAGCATCATGATATCCAGCATATCTGCAGTATCATGATGCGATTCGATACACTCTTTGAGTGCCCTGCCGGCATAATTGTGTCCCTCTCCGGTATTGCAGGATAAAATCAGTACTTTCATAGTGAATCAGGACAGGAAGGAAGCAACGACTTCACTGACTAATTTTCCGTCGGCTTTTCCTTTGACTTTCGGCATCAGTTCTTTCATGATCTTTCCTTTTTCTTTTGCAGTCGGCGCATCCAGACCAAGAGCGGCAAGTACTTCTGAAACCACTGCTTTGATTTCCTCTTCATCCATCATCTTTGGAGCGTATTCTTCGAGGACTGCGAGACGGCTGTTGCATTCTGCGAGAATATCCGTGCGGTCTGCAGGTGTCATCTCAATGGTTTCTTTGAGCTGTTTGATCTCTTTTAAGATGACCTGTGTTTCCTCTTCTTCCGTCAGGTCTGCACGTTTGTCGATCGCTTTGTTCTTCAATGCAGTGAGCAGTGCGGAAAGTGCATCCTTTCGTTCTTTATCTTTTGCTTTCATGGCAGCCATCATGGCGCTTCTTACTTCATCAATCTTACTCATTGTATTCACTCCTTAAAATTTCTTGAAATCCCGTTGCTTTGGGAATCTTCTTTGATTTTAACAGAATCAGAAAGGCTTTTCAATACTTGAGGGAAAGGCTGCACTTTGAAGATCTGTGTTAAGGTTGCGCTAAGAACTTGTTAAGAAAGTGTAAAAGAATGTTGACCTGGAAAAATGCGGTGTGCTAGAATCAAAATTGTAAGATTTGCCAGAAAACGAGACTGCTGTGATACCATTTGCGGCAGTCTCGTTTCGAGCGAAAAAATAAAATACAAAAAGAGAAGAAAAAAGGAGAAAGATACAATGGGGATAACAGATATACTTTCCTTGCTGGGGGGACTTGCACTGTTTCTGTACGGAATGCATATGATGAGCAACGGTTTGGAAGCTGCTGCCGGAAACAGAATGAAGTCGATTTTGGAGAAGCTGACTTCCAACCGTATTAAAGGAGTTCTGGTTGGAGCTGTGATCACAGCCGTGATTCAGTCTTCTTCCGCAACCACAGTTATGCTGGTTGGATTTGTAAATTCCGGTCTGATGACATTAAGTCAGGCAGTCTGGGTAATCATGGGTGCCAATATTGGTACAACGATCACAGGTCAGTTGATCGCACTGGATATCTCGGCGATCGCTCCGATTTTTGCAATCGGCGGTGTAGTTGCGATGATGTTCATTAAAAATGAAAAGGTGCATCATATCAGCGGGATTTTTTCCGGACTTGGAATTTTATTTATGGGAATGGCAATGATGGGAGATGCCATGGTTCCGCTTCAGGATTCACAGACATTTATCAACTTTATGACAACAGTTGAGAATCCGCTGGTAGGTATTCTGATCGGTGCAATTTTTACGGCAATTATTCAGTCCTCATCTGCATCTGTTGGAATCCTGCAGGCGCTTGCAGCAACTGGAATGGTTCCGCTTTCCAGTGCAGTATACATTTTGTTTGGACAGAACATCGGTACCTGTATTACCGCGGTTTTAGCATCAATCGGAATGAAAGTTAATGCAAAGCGTACAACCGTGATCCATCTGATGTTCAATATTTTCGGTTCGATCCTGTTTACGGTCATCTGTATGGTAACCCCGTTTGTTTCCTGGATGGAAGCACTCACCCCGGGAAATCCGGTTGCACAGATTGCCAATGTTCATACAACATTCAATATCGTAACAACATTGATCCTGCTTCCATTTGGTAATGTCATGGCAAGAATCGCAACCCAGATCCTTCCGGACAGCAAGAAGGAAGACGATGAAGATTACAGACTCAAGTACATCACACGGTTTGAATCCAACTATGCGATCGGCTCCAGTGCGGTAGCACTTTCACAGGTTCGGGATGAAATCGAGAGAATGCGCGATATGGTATCTAAGAATATTGCAAAAGCATATGATGTTCTGATTCAGTATAATGAAAAAGATATGGAGAAGATTTCAGAAAGAGAGACTTATATCGATTATTTAAATCGTGAGATTTCAGAGTATATCGTATCTCTGATCTCCAATGAGAAATCGACAGAGGATTCCAAGATCATTAATGGATATTATGCTGTGATCGGAAACCTGGAGCGTATCGGGGATCATGCCATGAATCTGGCAGGATATGCAAAAGATCTCAAAGAGTGGAATCTGTCATTTTCTGATGTAGCACTGGAAGAAATCGAAGAGATGAAAAAACAGTGTCTGACAGCACTTGATATCGTGAAAAACGAAGAGGGCAGCGATATGACGCAGGTTCTTTTTGAAGCCAGTGCGGCAGAGCAGAAGATCGATGATCTGAGAGATAAGTACTTTAAGAAACAGATGCAGCGTATGAAAAAAGGAAAATGTAAACCTCAGAGCGGAATCATTTTTACAGAGATGTTGACAGATTTTGAAAGAATGGGAGACCATGTGAAAAATATCGCACAGCAGTATAAGCAGATGAGCGAATAAAAATAGAAAACCCTTCATTTACAAATTTTATTTTCAAGCGGGAAAAGGATTGTAAATGAGGGGTTTTGTCTTTTAAATATCTTCTGGAAAAGGTATGATAGTAATGTGTAGTAATTGTAATGCGAAGAGAGGTTTATAAAAAATGCAGACAGAGCAAAAGGGGATAGATCAAGAAACAATAAATAGAATGGAATTATACAGAAGGATTCTTCTCCAGAATGGTTTTTCCGAACCGATATGTCAAAAAGAGCGGTTACTGCACTGGATGTTTTATAAAGAAACAACAGGAAATAGTGCATTTGTTTTGAATTTGACAGGATACAATGACAGAGTGGAGATTGTTTATGGATTCGCTTCTACGGCTTTTACTTTCGTAAAGGGAGATGAAGAGTCTCTTGTTCGATGGGGAATTGATGATGAGGATATTAATTTACGGCAAAAAAGTAGTATTTTCCATCATGCGGAGGAAAGGGACACGGGTATTCTTGTGAAGGAGATGTATGACAGGTATAAAAATCTGGAAAAAGAAGCATTACTTAGAATTGTAAGAATAAAACGAAAAAAGTGGATTGACAAAATTGCAGAAAAATTGAAACCGTTGGGATTTAAAAAGAAAGCGAACACTTGGAAAAGAGTCTTAGAAGATAGATATTATTTGATGTTTCATGCGCAAAAATCGTCTTTTTCAGACAAATATTATTTTAATGTGTATATTGGGAAGGAAAACACAGATTTTTATGGTGACTGTTATTATAATAGAATAGTTACGGATTGTCCATTAGACTGGCAAACTATTGCAGATGATGAAATGATAAAATTTTTAGAGAATGATATTGTTAGTCAGCTGATGCATATCATTGAAACACCGCTACATGAGCTGGGAAAAGAGACAATGATAGGGGAACATTGTGAGTGTGACAGACAACAATGTGTTGCCTGCTGGATACAGAAAAAAAGCTGATACCAATGGAACGATGGACATAAAACGCTTTTCGGACTCATACAGTGTATTAGCTGTAAATGAGCCGGGAGGAGAGCGTATATGGAAAAGAAAGCAAATGTTGAAAATTCAATGCAGAAAAAAGGACTTTGGATTTTAAAATCCCTGTTGTGTGCATACCTTGTAACAGGTGTGCTCCTTTTGATTTTGACAGTACTGCTTTACAAATGCGGACTGGAGGAAAAACATGTTTCAGCAGGGATTTTGACCGTGTATATTTTGTCTACACTGGCAGGTGGTTTTGTAGCAGGGAAAATGGCAAGGGTCAGGAAATTTGTCTGGGGGCTTGGAATCGGTGTGCTGTATTTTCTGCTTCTTGTATTGATTTCCTTTGGTATTTACCACAGCATTCAGGAGCCGTTTCCTCAGCTTTTGATCGTGTGTATTCTTTGCACAGGAGGTGGAATGATCGGCGGTATGATTTCGTGAGGCAGCAAACTTACAGAGAGAACGATAGAAAATCTCTTGCAGTTACTGCTTTCGGAAAAATGCATCACCCATATATTCTTATAAAACTGGTAAAATAACTCATAATTTCTAAAAAATGAGCGATACTAATAGCAGATTGTTATCGATAAAAACCAGATATAAGGAGAAGATAAGATGAAAGCGACAGGAATTGTACGAAGAATTGATGACCTTGGCAGGGTGGTGATTCCAAAAGAAATTCGAAGGACACTTCGTATTCGGGAAGGAGATCCACTGGAAATTTTTACCGAGAGAGAAGGCAGTGTGATCTTAAGAAAGTATTCTCCGATCGGAGAAATCGGTGCTGTTGCCGGACTGTACGCAGAAAGCCTTGCACATACCATGAACTGTATTGTGTGTCTTACTGATATGGATCAGATTGTAGCAGCATCGGGAAATGGGAGCAAGGAGCTGCTGAACCGTTATATCAGTAAAGAACTGGAGTATGCAATACAGGCTCGAAAGCAGATCCGTACAGAAAAAAGGAAAGCGGACTACATTCCGATATTCGCCGGGGGTGAGGAATATTCTCAGGAAATTATTTGTCCGATTATCAGTGGCGGGGACGTGATGGGAACAGTGGTGTTTTTACACAAAGAAGAACACAAAAAATTCAGTGAAATGGAAGAAAAAATGGCAGCTGTGGCAGCAGAATTTCTGGGCAGACAGATGGAACAGTAAAAAAATGCTTTAAAAAGTGATCAGGATGTGTTATAATTCTAAGAAAACTAGATGCTTATGCATACACATTAGGAGGAATAGAAATGAAACATATCAAAACATTAAATACTCAGACATTGAATCATACAGTGAAAAAAGGTGGATGCGGAGAATGTCAGACATCTTGTCAGTCAGCATGTAAGACATCCTGTACAGTAGGAAATCAGGTTTGTGAACACAAAAAATAAGAAACTGAATATCAGACATGAGGGCAGCGGCCGTGGTCGCTGCCTTACGTGTGTTATGCAAAAATATAAAATTTAAATGAAAGAGGGGTAACTGTTGTGATTCATCAGTACCAGAATAATGGATATCATATTGTCCTGGATGTGAACAGCGGATCTGTGCATGTCGTGGACAAGATTGCGTATGATGTGATCGGCTGTCTGGAGGCCATGAACCCTGCCCATACGCCGGAAACGTTAAAAGAAGAGAAGACGGCAGAATATCTGCTTGAAAAGCTTGGGGATATTTATGTAGAAGAAGATTTGAGAGATCTTCTGGAGGCAGTGGCAGAGCTGACAGCGGCAGGTCAGTTGTTTACACAGGATGTTTATGAGAGCTATATCGGAGAAGTAAAAGAAAGAAAGACAGTTGTTAAGGCACTTTGCCTGCACATTGCGCATGATTGTAATCTTGCCTGCAAATACTGCTTTGCGGAAGAGGGTGAGTATCATGGACGCCGTGCGCTGATGTCTTTGGAAGTTGGAAAGAAAGCGCTGGATTTCCTTGTGGCAAATTCAGGAAAGAGAAGAAATCTCGAGGTTGATTTCTTTGGCGGAGAGCCGTTGATGAACTGGCAGGTAGTGAAAGATCTGGTTGCCTATGGAAGAGAGCTGGAGAAGACAAACGACAAGCATTTCCGTTTCACATTGACAACAAATGGAGTTCTGCTCAATGATGAAGTGCAGGAATTTGTCAATAAAGAGATGGACAATGTGGTGCTCAGTCTGGATGGAAGAAAAGAAGTCAACGACAGAATGCGTCCGTTTAGGAATGGAAAAGGAAGTTATGATCTGATCGTTCCGAAATTCCAGAAACTGGCAGAGAGCAGAAATCAGGAAAAGTATTATATACGAGGAACATTTACAAGAGAAAATCTGGACTTTTCAGAGGACGTCCTGCATTTTGCAGATCTGGGATTTGAGCAGATTTCAATTGAGCCTGTAGTCGGGGAAGATACAGATCCGTATGCGATTCAAAAAGAAGATCTTCCGAAGATTTTTGCAGAGTATGATAAGCTGGCAAAAATCATGGTAGACAGAGAACGGGAAGGCAGAGGGTTTACGTTCTTCCACTTTATGCTGGATTTAGAAGGCGGTCCTTGCGTGGCAAAACGTCTGTCCGGATGTGGTTCCGGAACAGAATATCTGGCAGTTACGCCTTGGGGAGATCTGTATCCGTGTCATCAGTTCGTTGGTCAGGAAGAATTCCTGCTGGGAAATGTAGAGGAAGGAATTACAAAGCCGGAGATTCCGGAAGAATTCAGAGGATGCAGTGTGTATTCCAAAGACAGCTGCAGAAACTGCTTTGCAAGATTTTACTGCAGCGGCGGATGTATGGCGAATTCTTATAAATTCCATCATACGATCAATGATACATACGAGGTAAGTTGTGAGATGGAACGCAAGCGTGTAGAATGTGCGATTATGATCAAGGCGGCACTGGCTGATCAGGAGAGGATGGCAGATCATGAAGAAGAGTAAAGGGATTATCAGTCTGATTCTGACCGTGGTGCTGATTGCACTTCTTGGATTTACAACGGTGGTCGGATTTGGAAAAGGACAGACGGGGGCAGCAAAGAATATTAAGCTTGGACTTGACCTGGAAGGCGGAGTCAGCATTACCTATCAGGTGAAAGGGGAGACTCCTTCTGCAGAAGATATGAGTGATACGATCTATAAGCTGCAGAAGCGTGTGGAACAGTACAGCACAGAGGCAACGGTTTACCAGGAGGGAGATGACCGCATCAGCATAGAGATTCCAGGTGTGACAGATGCCAACGAGATTTTAAGCGAGCTTGGTCAGCCGGGATCCCTGTATTTTATCAAAGAGAAGGACAGTGACGGAAATCCGAATTATGGACTGGATACCTCAGGACACTATGTGCTTGCAAAAAGTATGGATGAGTTAAAGGAAGAAGGATCTGTCGTTTTGACCGGAACAGATATCAAGAGTGCAAAGTCCGGTTCTTATCAGGATTCCACAACAGGAGCAAATGAAAATGTTGTTCAGCTTTCTATGACAAAGGAAGGTACTGAAAAGTTTGCAGAGGCAACGAAAGCGGCAAAGGAAGCAAAAGAGACGATTGCGATCTATTATGACGGAGAACTGATCAGTGTTCCATCGGTGAATGCAGAGATCACAGATGGTCAGGCGATAATCGAAGGAAATATGTCATATGAAGAGGCTGAGCAGCTGGCATCCACGATCCGTATTGGTGGATTGAGTGTAGAATTGGAAGAGATTCGTTCTAATGTAGTTGGAGCACAGCTTGGTGAAGAAGCAATCAGTACCAGTCTGATGGCAGGTGCGGTCGGGCTTGCGATTGTATTTGTATTTATGTGCGTGGTATATCTGCTGCCGGGACTGGCATCCAGTCTTGCACTGGTAATCTACACAGGATTGATCCTGGTGCTGCTCAATGCATTTGATATCACACTGACGCTGCCGGGTATCGCGGGTATCATTCTTGGTATCGGTATGGCGGTCGATGCGAATGTCATTATCTTTGCGCGTGTAAAAGAGGAGCTGACAGCCGGAAAATCTGTAAAATCTGCATTAAATGCCGGATTCCACAAAGCAATGTCTGCGATTTTAGATGGAAACATTACAACATTGATCGCGGCAGCAGTGCTCTGGCTGAAAGGAAGCGGTACTGTCAAAGGATTTGCACAGACACTGGCGCTTGGTATCGTAGTTTCCATGTTTACAGCTCTGGTGATCACCCGGATGATCGTGTATGCGTTCTATGCAGTTGGAATTCGTAATACAAAGCTTTACGGACGGATTAAAGAAGAGCGTGAGCCGATTGATTTCCTTGGAAAACGTAAGATTTTCTTTGCGGTATCGGTCGCAGTGATCCTGATTGGATTTGTGTTTATGGGAGTGAATGCAGGAACAGGAAAAGGAGCCCTTAATTACAGTCTGGAATTTAAGGGTGGTACATCTACAAATGTAACATTTGACAAAGCATATACGTTGAAAGAGATTGATGAAACAATGATTCCGGATCTGGAGAAGGTGACAGATGATCCAAACATCCAGGTACAGACCGTTGCAAACAGTAATCAGGTCATTTTCAAGACACAGACGCTGGATCTGGAAAAACGAGAAGCATTTGCGAAATATATGGCAGATGAATTCGGAGTAGAAGAAAAAGATATTACGACTGAAAACATCAGTTCTACTGTAAGCTCCGAGATGCGTGTGGATGCAATCATTGCGGTTGCCATTGCCACAGTCTTTATGCTGCTTTATATCTGGCTGCGGTTTAAAGATATCCGGTTTGCGACAAGTGCAGTAGTTGCACTGATTCATGATGTACTGGTCGTACTTGCTTTCTATGTGATCGCAAGAATTTCAGTAGGAAATACATTTATTGCATGTATGCTGACAATTGTCGGATATTCTATCAATGCAACAATCGTTATCTTTGACCGAATCCGTGAGGAGATGAAGACAAAGAAACGTACAGAAGAGCTGGATACGCTGGTAAACAGATGTATTACAAGAACTCTGACAAGAAGTATTTATACCTCTCTGACAACATTTGTTATGGTGGCGGTACTGTTTATTATGGGGGTAAGCTCCATTAAAGAATTTGCACTTCCTCTGATGGTAGGTATTATCTGCGGAGCGTATTCTTCCGTATGTATCACAGGTGCTCTGTGGTATGTGATGAAGACGAAGATCGGGAAAAAAGCAGAACCTGCAAAAGTCGGAACATCAAAAAAGAAAAAATAACGAAAAGTAAGTGAGAGAACCCTTGGTTTATGTGGAAAACAGACACATAATCCAAGGGTTCTTTTTGTGTCACAGTAAAAATAAACCCCCTGCTATGCAGGGGGAGGACAGATCT
>ENA-OXEV01000173-OXEV01000173.1-human-gut-metagenome-genome-assembly--contig:-NODE-173-length-39228-cov-11.4607_pt1 | contig 39228 bp, 33 predicted proteins | sample MGYA00249833_ERZ652260 | MGnify/ENA primary metagenome ERZ652260 (study PRJEB26925, sample SAMN05826808) | human gut metagenome | biome: ENVO:2100002; feature: ENVO:00000062; material: ENVO:00002003...
TATTGTGTGTTAAATTATAATACAAATGGAAAGAATTGTATATAATTTTCAAATTTATAATCAAATATTGACTAAAAGTATTATATTGTATTACTATATAAAAAGAAACAAATAGGAACAAAAATAAAAAGGAGATGTAAAACAATGGCATACGTAAGTAGAGACATTAAACACATTATTGCAGAAATACTTGAAAACAAAAAAGAAAAAGGTGGAGTAAAAAATATTTATTTTGTAGGATGTGGAGGATCGTTGGGGGCTCTTTATCCGGCAAAGACATTCATGGAAAGGGAAGCTTCGGTATTACGATCTGCGTGGATCAATAGTAATGAGTTTGTACATAGTACTCCAAAAGATTTTGGAGAGAATTCTATCATTTGTCTTGCATGTCATAAGGGGAATACTCCTGAGACAATTGAAGCAGCAAAACTTGGAAAAGAAAAAGGAGCAGCAGTTATTATTTTAACATGGCTGGAAGAATCAGAAATTATTGAATTTGGAGATTACATTGTGCATTATACATTTGATGCAAGCCCAGATCATCTTGCAGGAGATATTGATTATTCGGGAGAAAAAACGCAGTGTGCACTTCTTGTAGCAGTCGAATTGCTTGCGCAGACAGAAGGATATGAAAATTACGATAAATTTTATGAAGGTCTGGGTATGATCAGTAATATTATTAAAAATGCTCGTGCACACGTGGCAGCAAGAGCAGAGGATTTTGCTGAAGAATATAAGGATGATCCTGTTATTTATACAATGGGAAGCGGAGCTTCATACGGCGCTGCATATATGGAAAGTATTTGTATTTTTATGGAAATGCAATGGATGGATTCAAGCAGTATTCATACAGGGGAATATTTCCACGGCCCATTTGAAATTACAGATGCAAACCGTCCATTTATGATTCAAATTTCGGAAGGAACAACACGGGAATTAGATGAGAGAGCTTTAACTTTCCTTCAAAAATATGCGAAACGTATAGAAGTTCTGGATGCAAAGGAATTGGGGTTATCAACAATTGATGCTTCTGTTGTAGACTATTTTAACCATGCATTATTTAATAATGTATATCCAATTTATAACCATGCGCTTTCTGTAAAGAGAGAGCACCCATTGTCAACACGCCGGTATATGTGGAAAGTAGAATACTAGAGTTAAAAACTTTTACAGATTATAAATCTGGAAAATACAATAAAAAAATCTAGTAAGTTGATATAAAAATAAAATTAAAAAAGATGAAAGATTAAAAGCAGGGTATTTTCTAAAAAGAATACTCTGCTTTTTATGCTTAAATAAATGATGTTCTTAAGATTATAATACAAAGAAGTGTTAGTTGTTCAATGTGAATAAAAAATAATTATAAAAACTGTTGAAATAGTACAAAACATCAAAACATAATTGACAAAAACAAGAAAAAAATATAGTATTGTATTAGATACAAAGCAATACAGAATAAAACAAAATGATACAAGGAATACTGAATTGTTTTTGTACGGAGTTTAAGAATATGCGCATAGTTCTTAATCAGAGAATCCTGGTATGAGGGAAAATTTAAGAAAATCAATTTAGGAGGATAGCTTATGTTTTGGATAGAATTGATTATTGTTCTGGCAATTATTTTCCTTGGTGTTCGTATTGGCGGAACCTTTTTGGCAATGGCAGGTGGAATTGGAATGTTTATTATGACATTTATTCTGCATGTTACGCCGTCAGACCCACCCATTACAGTAATATTGATTATGATTGCTGTTATTTGTGCGGCAGCAACAATGCAGGCATGTGGTGGTTTGGATTATTTGGTAAGAATTGCGGAAAAGATACTTAGAAAAAATCCGAAGATGATTACAGTATTGGCACCTGTTGTAGCTTACATCTTTACATTTATGTGTGGAACAGGCCATATTGTTTACAGTCTTCTTCCAGTTATTAATGAAATTGCAATTGAAACAGGAGTTCGACCAGAAAGACCCATTTCGGCATCTATTGTTTCATCACAACAGGCAATTACAGCCTGTCCGATTTCAGCAGCAACAGTTGGTGTTCTGGCATTTATGGCGGAGGCAACAAATTATCAAACAGTAAATATTTTTACGTTGCTCCTGGTATGTATTCCGGCAACATTGATTGGAACAATTATAGCAGCCTTAGCTGTAATCAAAAAGGGAAAAGAATTAGCAGATGATCCTGAGTTTCAGGCACGAGTAGCATCTGGACAGATTCAAGATTTTTCGAAAAAAGAAAAAGAAGATAAACCAGTCAGTAAAAATGCAAAAATTTCAGTTGTAATTTTCTTAATTGCAATGGTTGGTATTGTGCTTCTGGGAGCAGTAAACGCGCTTGTTCCGACATTAGCAGATGGAAGTAAATTACCACTTACGACTGTAATTGAAATATTTATGCTTGTTGCAGCGGCGGCTATGGTACTCATTACAAAATTAGACAGTGATAAAGTTTTAGATCAGCCAGTATTTAGAACAGGTATGTTTGCTGTAGTACTTGCCTTTGGTTTGTGTTGGCTTGTGAATACATTTATTGGAGATCAGTCTTCTTTTATTACAGATAATATGTCTGCTTTAACAAATCAATATCCATGGATTTATATTATAGCAGTGTTTATTGTAGGTGCGATTACCACAAGTCAGTCTTCCACAACAATGATTATGGTTCCAATTGGAATTGCATTAGGACTTCCTGCTAATGTAATTGTTGCAGGTTGGATTGCATGTTCATCAAATTATTTTATTCCTGCATCTGGACAATGTGTGGCTGCGATTGCATTTGATTCAGCTGGGACTACAAAAATCGGTAAATTTGTATTGAATCACAGTTATATGATACCTGGTCTTGTATGTACGATTGTATCAGTGATCGTTGCGCTTTTGATAGGTGCAGTTGTATTCTGATCTGGAAAAACTAAATATAGGACTACAGTCTTTTATTCGAATAAATGGCTGTAGTCCTTTTATAAAATAGGAGGCATTATAAAATGAAATTTGCGCCGATGAATTATCATTATTTGAGATATCCGATTAAGAAATTTTTGGATAAAGTAGAACGATCACCCTTTGACAGTATTGATCTGTATTGTTCTGCACCTCAGTTAAATCTTTTTGATTACCCACTTAGTAGATTAATAGATTTAAAGAAGGATATCAAGGAACATCATTTAAAAGTGATGACGATGACTCCGGAAAATTGTGTATACCCAATTAATTTTTGTACACAGGATGATATTACAAGAGAGTCCAGTATTCGTTACTATCAGCGGGCAATCGATACAGCACAGTTTTTGGAATGTCCAAGTATTCAGATTAGTACAGGATTTGGATATTTTGATTATTCTAGAGAGGAAGCGTGGAAATATTGTGAAGAGTCTCTTGTAACACTTGCGGAATATAGTGAAAAAAAGAATGTGAAATTACTTTTGGAGGAATTGAAGACAACAACGACAAATGTGCTGATTACCAGTAAAGATATCGCAGAGATGCTGGATCAGATAAATTCTCCGGCAATTGTAGGAATGGTTGATCTGGATCAGATGAATTATGCAGGAGAAACTTTAGATGATTATTTTGGAAATTTGGGAAGCAGGCTGCAGCATATACATTTTAATGATCGAGGACATACGGTACCGGGAGATGGGGATTTCCCAATGAAAGAATATTATGACAAGATAAAACAGCAGGGATATGAAGGGACAATATCATTTGAGATATGTGATAGAAGATATTATTGTGATCCAGATAAAGCCATTGATGCCATTGTTATATGGATGCAAGAAAATATTGGTGAGTTTTATTAAAGAAACATTATGAAATATACAGAAATTTGTATCAAAATAATAAAAAGATGATGCATAAATTTTACAAAGAGTATTAGAGAGTGGAGGAAACAACAATGGTGATTGACGCACATATTCGACCAGCACTTTTTGAACCAATTTGCAAGGATAAGAAACGATTTGAAAAGAGATGTGATCGGATGAATTATCATTTAATGAGTCCGTCTAGTATTGAACTTTTAAAAAAACAGTATGCGCTGGCAGACATCCAAAAAGTATTTTTGATTCCGTCGGATTGTTCTTTTGAATTAGAAGAAGCAGATATTTCGAACAGTGAAATCGAGCAGCTGGTAAAATACGATTCGGATTTTTTTATAGGATTTGCAGCAGTGAATCCTATGAAAGAAAATGCAGAAGAAGAACTGAGAAGAGCATTTGAAGAACAGGGGCTGAGAGGACTGTATATAAACACAGCAAGATTACATATATATCCATATGACAAAAAATTAATACCATTGTATGATATTTGCCAACAATATAATCGACCGATTATTTTTCAATCAGGTTTAAGTTTGGAAAATAATGCGTTTGCAAAATATTGTCGTCCTGTTGATTTTGAAGAGGTGTTATATAGATATCCGGATGTGAATATGTGTCTGACACATGTAGGGTGGCCATGGGTACAAGAAACAGCTTCTCTTCTTTTAAAATATAAAAATTGTTACACAGATACAGCACTTATGAATTTTGATGGACCTTATCAGATTTATAAGAAGGTATTTACAGAGGATATGGGAAAGCTGTGGGTAGAACATAATATTGCAGATAAAATTTTATTTGGTTCCGGTTCCCCAAGAATACGTCCTGTAAGGAGTAAACGAGGATTGGACAGTCTTGGATTTTCAGAGGAAACACTGGAAAAAATATATTGGAAAAATGCGGAAGATTTTCTGAGGCAGGGGGAATAGCAAATGGAATTTGTGTTAAAAGAAGTCGAAATATGTGCAGACAATGAATTTGAAATGATCAAAATTACAAATACTGTAAAAGATATCGTAGAAAAGAGCAATATTGAAAAAGGAATTGTCTATGTGATTACAGAACATACAACAACAGGAATTACAGTGAATGAAAGTCTGCCCTGTGTGGAAAAAGATTTAATGGAATGTCTTGATCGAATTGCACCGGAAGATTATCCGTATCATCATAATCATTATCTTCCAACATATGGAACGATTGGTGGAAATGCTCCAGGACATTTAAAATCTCTTTTAACAGGAAATCACTGTGTATTTCCTGTCCAGAAAGGAACATTAAAACTCGGGCATGCAGTAGATATATATTTTTGCGAATATGATGGGATAAAGAAAAGACGTTACATGGTATACGTGATGGGAGAAAGGTAGGAGAACTATGAAACGGGCAATTGCAATGGCTGATAATTGTATTGATGTGTATTATAAATTAGGTCGTTATTATCTGACAGGAAATAGTATTGATTTTGCATTGAATTACAAGGATATGGGTGGCGATGTTACGGAAATGACCATTCTGGGAAATGATGTATTTGCTATGGCGTTGAAAGAACAGTTAAAAGAAAGAGAGATTCCGTTACGTGTGTTAAAATATTCCGATTGCCCAACAGCAATGGCAACAATGGATATTGTGAGTGGTGATAAAAAACATCTTCATTTCCAGGGAAATGCAATGGAAGAAATAGAACTTGGCAAAGAAGATTTAGAATTTGTAAAGAAATTTGATATTGTTTATGCAGAAAGATGGACAAAAATAGGACGGTATATCAAAGAATTGAAGCAGCCGGGACAAATTTGGGTATATGATTTTTCGAAACGTTTAGAATTGAAAACAAATGATGAAATCATACCTTATTTGAATTATGCATTTTTTTCGTATGATAAGGATGATGATTATATTAGAACATTTATGAAGCAAACAAGAAAAAAAGGTGCAAAAGTAGTTGTTTCTATGTTGGGTGAGCAGGGAAGTCTTGCCTATGATGGAGAACAGTTTTATAAATTAGATGCGGAAAAAGTAGAAGTGATAAATACTGTTGGAGCAGGGGATTCTTATATTGCAGCATTTATGTATGGTGTAAGTATGGGGGAAAACATTATGGAATGTATGGAACGTGGAAAAAAAAGAGCAACAGAAATTATTCAACAATTTAATCCGTATAAATAAAAGGAGAAAGAGGATCATGAAAAATTGTAAGATTATTGCAATCGGGGATAATGTATGTGATAAATATCTTTCAAGGGGAAAGATGTATCCTGGCGGACAGTGTGTGAATACATGTGTTTATGTAAAAATGAATAAGACAGAGTCAGCTTATTTGGGAAAATATGGAGACGATGAAGTTGCAGAGTGTGTACAGAATACATTAAGAAAAATTGGGATTGATGACAGTCATTGTAGAAAGTATCATGGTGAAAATGGTTTTGCATTAGTGACGTTAGATGGAAATGACAGAGTATTTTTAGGATCGAATAAAGGTGGAGTTGCCCAAAAATATGATTTTAAATTTACAGAGAAAGATTTGGAATATATTAAAAAATTTCAGATTATTTATACAAACTTGAATTCTTACATAGAAAAAGAAATAAAAGTGCTAAAAACAACAGAAGTTCCGATAGCGTATGACTTCTCGACAAGATGGACAGATGAATATTTGAAAGAAATTTGTCCGTATGTGACGGTTGCAATTTTGTCTTGTGCGCATTTGACAGATGAAGAAAGAGAATGTGAAATGAAAAAGGCGCAGCTGTATGGAGTAAAAATTGTACTGGGAACTGTTGGTGAGGCAGGGTCCTATGTTCTTTATAATGATAGTTTTTATTATGTGCCTGCAGTTCATGCAGATAATGTTATTGATACTATGGGGGCAGGAGATTCCTACTTTTCTGCATTTTTATGTTCTCTTCTGGAAACATCAAAGACAGGGAAGCTTATTGAAGGAACTCAGGAAGAAATGGGTGAAAGACTACGGATTGCAATGGAAAAAGGCGCTTTATTTGCAGCAAAAGTGTGCGCGATGGAAGGGGCTTTTGGATATGGAGTGCCAATTCAGGGAAAAACAGAAATTTGAAGGGAGAAGAAGTTATGAAACCAGATGTATATGAAAATAAAGAAGAAGGAATCAAATGTGTTTATACAAATGAAAAATGGTTGGTCAGTATTAAAAATTGGAAGCCAGATAATGATATCGAAGGAATTGCCCATTTAGAAATTCATCATACAACAGATGAGCAATTTATTCTCGTGTGCGGAAAGGCAATTCTTATTACAGCAGAGCGTAAAAATGGAAAATTCGAGACGGAACTTACTTTAATGGAGCAAGGGAAAGTGTATAATGTTCCGAAAGAATGTTGGTTTTACTCAATTACACAGAAGGACACGAAAATAGTTTATGTTCAAGATTCAGGCTGTTCTATGGAAAACAGTGATTTTTGTGATTTATCTTCGGAGGAAATAAGCAAGATTCAAGAGGAAGCACGCAAGCTATTTGAATAATAATAACGATGAAGTGGAGAAGGTTTGGTAATACAATCTTTCTCCATTTATTTTGTGATGAAAGTATATTTTAGAATTTAAAAATAGTATTAGTGAGAGTGTTTGTATGTTGGAAAAAAGATGTTATAATAATACAGACACAAATTAACGATATACGGAGAGAATTATGCAGTTACGATACGAGATCCCGGATACATTCTGGAGCTTGTTCCGCTCAGTAAACCGGGAGATTTATATGGAGTCGCTGCTGGTGATCAATGAGGAGTATCAGTACAGTAATTATTTTCTGACAAAAGAAATCTGCGTGCAGGTGTTAAGCGATATGAATGCGCAGAAACGGATTTCACTGGAACGGGAAGAAAATGAGACGGACTTTGATATGTTGGAGACAACGGCATCCCGTATTTTGCGATGGCTTTTGAAAACCGGATGGCTGAAGAAGATAGAAGATTACAGTACGATGACGACCAACATTGTGATACCGGATTATGCGGCAATTTTTATTGAGGCGTTTGAGCGTCTGACATCGGAAGAACTGGAAGAAACCGAACTATATATTCAGAATGTATATGCCACTCTATTTTCATTTCAAAATGATTCCAGAGTTAATTTAAACATGCTTCGTACCGCTTTGATCAATACAAGAAAGCTGAACAAAGCGCTGCAGGATATGCTTCATAATATGGACAAGTTTTTCGAGAGGCTTTTGGATCAGGAGTCTTACGGAGAACTTTTGCGGGAGCATCTGGACGGGTATGTGGAAGAGATTGTCAAGAAAAAGTATCATATCTTAAAGACCTCAGACAATTTTTATATCTACAAGATGGACATCAAAAAATGTCTCCGGGATATGCGGGAAAATGAAGAATGGATTGAAAGCATCCGGCAGAAAGCAAAAGCAGCAGGAGATACGAAAGAGGATGTGTTAGATCTGCTGGATCTGATCGAACGGGGATTTGATGACATTGAACACAGAATCTCCAATATGGACAGAGAGCATTCCAAATATGTGCGGGCAACTGTGAGCCGGATGAATTATCTGTTAAGCGGAGAGACTGATACCAAAGGGCTGGTGGTGCAGCTTCTGAATAAAATATCTGCGCAGGAAGAACCGGAGAAGCTGCTTACAGAAGCGGGAAAACGGATGAACCTGTCTCTGTTTGAGATGATTTCCGAAAAATCATTGTATAAGAGAAGAAAACAGAGGACAGACTTTATCAGCCAGATGGGACAGGATGAAGAATATGAAGATCTGAACCGGGAGGATGTGCTGAAGTTAAACCGGATCCAGATGCGCTACAGCAGACAGGAGATTGAGGATTTTATCGAAGAGCATATGGAAAACGAAGTGATGGACGCCGGAACACTTCATATTACAGAAGAGACAGCATTTGAAAAACTGATCCTGGCATATGACTACAGTACCAGAAAGAACAGTAAATATCGGGTATTGAATGAGGAGGAGACAGTCATCCAAAGTGGACAGTATCAATATCCGGCATTAAAATTTGTGCGAAGGAGACCGCAATGATCGAATATTACGAACAGCTTTCGGAAGAAGAGCAGGACGATATCAAACATGTGATCCAGACATTATATCGTCAGACCTTTCTTCTGGAACGAAAATTTGAAAAACGGACCGGGCGGATGGTTCCGGTCAGGGAGTACCGTGTATGCAGCAAGCACAGGGAATTTCTGGAGAAATATTTTGCAGTTGCCGGAATCACACTGCAGGAAAATCTGCATATGGGCGTCATGTACATCCAGGGAGAGACACTATGGGGAGAAAAGCTCTCCAGACTTGCCACAATCTATATTCTGGTGTTAAAGCTGATCTATGATGAGCAGATGGCAGCAGTGTCATCCAGCAGCCATATCGTGACCACTCTTGGAGCAGTGAACGGAAAAGCGGGAGAATTCCATGTGTTAAGCGGCCTGCCGTCCCCGACAGAGATGCGGAGGACTGTTGCATTTTTGAAAAAATATCAGATTGTGGAACCTGTGGATGTGATGGAGGAGCTGGATGAGAACAGCAGACTTGTTATTTATCCGTGCATCAATACAGTGCTGCTTGGAGATGATATCAGAGAACTATTAGAGACGTTCAGCGAGGAGGAAGACAGTGGAGACAAAACAGGCGTTCAAAGCGCTCTCGAAAATCTGCCTGAATAACTGGCATTACATAGACAGAAAAGTACTTACTCTTAATCAGGGAATCAATTTCTTTACCGGACATTCCGGAAGTGGAAAGTCTACAGTGATCGACGCCATGCAGATCGTACTGTACGCGAACACAGACGGAAGAGGATTTTTTAATAAGGCGGCAGCAGACGACTCTGACCGTTCTCTGATCGAATATTTAAGGGGAATGGTGAACATCGGGGAAAATAACGAATCCCAGTATTTGAGAAACCAGAATTTCTCCAGTACGATCGTTCTGGAGCTGGAGCAGACAGATACGAAAGAAAAGCAGTGCGTGGGAGTGGTATTTGATGTTGAGACAGCCACAAATGAGATCAATCGCCTGTTTTTCTGGCATAAAAGCGGGCTTCTGGAAAATCAGTACCGGGCGGATAAGCGCTGCCTGACGACATTTGAAGTCAAAGAATATCTGCAGCGGACATTTTCAAAGGAAGAGTATTATTGTGGTCCGAGCAATGAGAGATTCCGCAGACAGATGTATGACATTTATCTGGGCGGTCTGGATATCGAAAAATTTCCTCGTTTGTTCAAGCGAGCCATTCCGTTCCGTATGAATATCAAACTGGAAGATTTCGTGAAAGAATATATCTGTATGGAACAGGATATGCACATTGAAGAGCTGCAGGAAAGTGTGATGCAGTATGGAAGAATGCGCGGGAAAATCGAAGAGACCATGGAAGAAATCGGGTATCTTCAGGAGATCCGGGGTTCCTATCGGCAGTATGAAGAAAAACAGGAAGAGACGGCGTCCTGTACCTATCAGATTTCCAGGCTGGAAATCCTGCATCTGCAGAGTAAGATCCAGGAACTGAATGACCGGATGAAAGAGACACAGACAGAGATTGCGGGACAGGAAGCGAAAAAAGCCAATCTGGAGAAAGAGCAGGCAGAACTTCAGAAAGAATACGAAGCAATAATTTTGAAGATTGCGGACAGTGGTTATGCAGCCATGGAAAAAGATCTGGAGAGTCTGAACGAAGCCCTGGAACGGCTGCAGAACAGTAAGGCAAGATGGAAAAAGACTGCAGATGGTCTCAAAGAGTGGAAAGAAAAAGATGTGACGCCGAATCAGACCTTGTGGGATATTGACCGGTTTGTTTCTGGAAAGATCACGGAAGGTGAGCTGGAACGGCTGCAGACAAGTCTGACACAGATCCGGGAAGAACTGGAAGAAGAGCGTCAGGAGACGGATGCCAGACTTCGTGCAGTCAAAAAAGAAGAAAAAACGGCACGGGAAGAATTAAAAGAGCTGAAACAGGGAAGAAAAGCCTATCCAAAAGAACTGGAAGAAGCGAGATATGAGTTGAGAAACCGGCTGCATGAGAAGTGCGGCAAGTTTGTCAATGTGCAGATTCTGGCGGATCTTCTGGATGTGCGGGACGAACGCTGGCACAATGCCATCGAAGGATATCTCGGAAACAACAAGCTGCTTCTGGTCGTGGAACCAAAGTACGCGAAAACTGCCATGGAAATCTATCAGGACATGGATAAGAAGAAATTTTTCCGGGCAGCAGTTCTGGATACAGAAAAAGTACAGGAGACAGAATGGGAAGTAAAAGAAGGAGCCCTGGCACAGGAACTGATCGCAAAAGAGCCGTATGTGCAGGCATACATCAATTTCTTCCTCGGAAATGTCATCAAATGTGAAAGTATCGAAGAGCTTCGTCAGAACCGGATCGGAATCACTGCAGACTGTGTGCTGTACCACAGTTTCCGTCTGCAGCATATCAATCCGGAAAATTATACGAGAAGGGCATATATCGGAGAGACCAGTATGCGTCAGAGAATCCGCCGTCTGGAAGAAAAATGTGAGAGTCTTCAGGAGGAACGGATTCCACTGCAGGAAATGCTGGAAGAAATCCGCAGGATCTCTCAGCTGGAAGGACTGACACAGCCTCTGGAGGATTACAGACAATGGCTGTCTGATCTGCAGAAAATTCCTGCAAAGGAGGCAGAAAAGGCCAGGCTTCTGGATACAATGCAGAAGCTGCGAGAGGAATCTGTTCTGGTGTGGGAGCAGCAGAAACAGGAAATCCAGCAGAAGCAGGAAGCAAAGAAAGCAGAGATTGAGGCAGTTCAGAAAACCATCTGGAATCATCAGGAAAACGGAAAACGATTCCAGAACATGCAGGTAGATTTTAATGAACAGTTAGTGCAGAAAGAAAATGAATTCCGGCAGCAGGACAGAGAAAAATATGAGCCGGAATTTCAGGAGTATCTGGAGGGCAGACAGAGCCGCAATTATGAGTACCTGATGCGGGAACGTATCAAGAAAAAACAGCCTTTGGAAGATGCGCAAGAAAAAGCATATGAAAAACTGGTAGAAGCAAGGAGTGCATATCTTCGAAAATATCCGAACAGAACCTATTCTGCAACGATCCGTGACAATGACGTGTACGAAAAGCAGCTTTCAAATCTTGAGTGCGATAACCTGGAAAAATACAGGGAAGAAGCACAGGAACAGGCGAGAGCAGCAGTGGAACACTTTAAAGTTGATTTTGTATCCAAGATTCGTTATGCAATCAAAGAGGCATATCAGAAAAAAGATGAATTGAACCGGATCATCAGCCGTCTGGATTTCGGAAAGGACAAGTATCAGTTTGTCATTACGAAAAACAAAGGTCCGGACGGACGATTCTATCGGATGTTTATGGATGACGCATTGGATATCAATCCGTCTCAGTTGAGTGACCACATGGAAAATCAGATGAACCTGTTTACCATGGAGCATGAGGAAGAATACGGAGATCTGATGAATGAGCTGATCGAGATTTTCATTCCGCCGGAGAATGCCACCAGGGAAGAGCTGGAGGAAGCCAGAAAAAATATGGATAAATATGCAGATTATCGCACGTATCTTTCCTTTGATATGCAGCAGATCGTGCAGGGAGAAAAGGATATGCGGATCGGTCTGAGCAAGATGATCAAGAAAAATTCCGGTGGAGAAGGTCAGAACCCACTTTACATCGCGCTTCTGGCAAGCTTTGCACAGATTTACAGAATCAATCTGTCTCCGAAGATCAAGCGTCCGCCAACCCTGCGTCTGGTTGTCCTGGATGAGGCATTTTCCAAAATGGATGCAGAGAAAGTAGCAAGTTGTATTTCTCTGATCCGGGGACTGGGATTTCAGGCGATTATCAGTGCAACAAATGATAAGATTCAGAACTATCTGGAAAATGTAGACAAGACATTTGTGTATGCAAATCCGAATAAAAAGCATATTTCAATACAGGAATTTGAACGAATGGAGTTTGAACAGCTGCAAGGGGAAGAATGATGACGTGGATATTGGGAAATATCGTAAAACAGATTGAATCCGGGACAGAAAGCTGGCGGGCAGAAAGCCGAGGTGGAAAAAGTCTGGCCAATGAACATGGGGAGCTTTATGATAAAAAACATTTAAAATCAGATGTGCTGCAGGAGGCAGAGCAATTGCAGCACAAAAATCTGATCCAAATTAAATGGGCAGATGGATATCGGGGAAGTGATATTGAAAGAATACGCTACAGATTAGAAGACAAAGAAAAATTTTATGCATTATATCAGCAGGAAGTGGATGCAGAATTTCTGCCAAAACAGGAGAAAATCCGGTTATATCAAGAATTTTTAAGAAACCAGCTGGCACAAGTAAAAAAATTGTGGATTCGTGCATATTACCAGGATTTGCTGGAACGATCGGAAAATAAGCGAAAAAAAGATCTTCTGGAATTATTAGCGGATGAGAAAAAATATGCCCCGTGCTTTGAAGGTCTGGATCAGCTTACAGAATCTGTTTTTAAAAGGATTTTCAGTAAAAAATATTTGGGAAATACAAAAACATTTGAACAAGAGATGCAAAGTCATGTCATCAGTACTGCGAAAAAATTCTGTCCGGATGTAGAAAAAGAAATGGATGACACGACAGTGCTTCAGCAGCTGTGGATCGAAGAATATGCACAAGAACTGTCTTTAAAAGGGAAACTGCATTTTTGTCTGAAAGAAGAAAATGGAAGCACTCAGGAGATTAATACAGAGTGTTATCGGTTCGGTACTACATTAAACAGTCAGACACTGGAGCATGCCGAGATAAAAGAAGTACAGAATATTCAGAAGATCGTGATATTTGAGAATAAAGCCAATTATATCTCTGCACCGTATAAGGATGGTATTCTATACTTATTTAGTCACGGATATTTTTCTCCAAAAGAATGTAGATTTTTAAAGCAGCTGCATCAAGTGTTAAAAAATCAGACATCCTGTGAAGTGCAATATTTTCACAGCGGAGATCTGGATTACGGTGGAATCAAAATCTTTCAGTATATACGCAAAACAATCTTTCCGGAGTTAGAGCCGCTTCAGATGGATGTTGAGACATATGAAGCATATCAGGAATTTACAGAAGTGATAGATCCGGAAACATTGGAAAAACTAAAGCGTGTTCAGGATGAAAATCCAAAGCTGCAAGAGCTGATCAAAAGGCTGATAGAAACAGGAAAAGGAATTGAGCAAGAGTGTTTTTTAATAGAGAAAAGAGGGAATCACATATGAAATTAATGATCGCATCAGATATTCACGGTTCTGCATATTACTGCAGAAAAATGCTGGAGGCATATGATAGGGAGAAGGCAGATAAACTGCTTTTGTTAGGGGATATTTTATATCACGGCCCCCGCAATGATCTTCCGAAAGAGTATGCGCCGAAAGAAGTCATTACCATGTTGAATGCAAGAAAACAGGAGCTCTTATGTGTCAGAGGAAATTGTGACACGGAAGTGGATCAGATGGTTCTGGAATTTCCGATTCTGGCGGACTATTGTTTTTTGAATCTGGATGGACAGAATATTTATGCAACACATGGTCATGTGTGGAATCCGGGAAAGCTGCCGATGCTGAAAGCAGGGGATATTCTGCTGAACGGACACACACATATACCGGCATGTGAAAAGATTCATACGGAAGCAGATCAGAGTGTCATGTACATGAATCCGGGTTCTGTGTCGATTCCAAAAGAAAATTCAGAACACAGCTACATGATCTGTGAGAATGGTGTGTTTGAATGGAAAAATTTAGAGGGAGAGGATTATCAAATATGGAAGAGAGATACGCGTTGCTGATCGATGCGGACAATGTTTCAGCAAAATATATCAAACCGATACTGGATGAGTTATCCAAGTATGGGAATGTCACGTACAAGAGGATTTACGGGGACTGGACCAGCACCTACAATTCCAGCTGGAAAGAGGTGCTTTTGCAGAACTCAATCACACCGATCCAGCAGTTCAGCTATACTCATGGGAAAAATGCGACCGATTCGGCAATGATTATCGATGCCATGGATATGCTGTACACAAGCGAGCTGGAAGGATTCTGTCTGGTGTCCAGTGACAGCGATTTTACAAAGCTGGCAAGCAGACTTCGGGAAAGCGGAAAAATGGTGATTGGAATGGGAGAAGATAAGACACCGCCGCCGTTTCGAAAAGCCTGTGATATTTTTACCGTATTGGAATTGCTGTTAGAAGACAGCATGCTTGAAAAACCGGAAAAAGCAGCGGCACATGCAGTTATAGGAAAAGAGTCCAAAAAAGAGTCTGCCGGTGCAGTCTCCAAGAGTCAGATTGAAGAAGCGGTCGTGAAGATTATTACAGAAAATCAAAACAACGATAAGGAGACAGGACTTGGAGAGGTCGGAAGCCGTCTGGTCAAACTGTACCCGGATTTCGATGTGCGAAGATATGGATACAGTCTGTTGTCCAAGTTTCTGGAAACATTTCCAAAACTGAAGCTGTTACAGGATGGAACGAAAGTATCCGTGACATTGTATGAAGATAAAAGTCAGCAGGAGCGTATTGAAGAATATATTATGTACCAGTTGAAACAGGCGGGATGTCAGGGAGTATCTCTGGGAACTCTCGGAAATAAGATTCGAAATAAGTTCGGGAATTTTAAAGTGAGAGATTATGGATATTCGCAGTTTCAGCAGTATATCAAAAGCTTTCCGGATGTAGATTTAAAGGATGACGGAGAGCAGAAGTGGGCAGTGTTGAGAAGATAAGCGGAACAGTCGTGTGAGAAAAAATCATGCGGCTGTTTTTTTATCCTCTTGACAAAACCAAAAACCTAGTGTACTATCTAACTATAGCACTGATACACGAGGCGGAAGGAGGAAGAAGATGAATTACAATGCAGAGATACCGATCTATCTGCAGGTCATTCACGACTTGAAGAAAAAGATGATCCAGGGAAAGATACTTCCCGGAGAGAAGCTTCCATCCAACAGAGAGCTGGCGGTTCTTTATAAGATCAATCAGAACACTGCGGCAAGAATTTACAGAGAGATGGAGACACATGGATATTGTTATACAAAGCGGGGGATTGGAACATTTGTGATGGAGGAAGAGACGATGTTCGAGACGATTAAAAAAGAAATGGCAGAAGAATTGTTGAGCAGCTTTATACATGAGATGCAGGATCTTGGATTTGAAAAAGATGATATTATCTCAAAAATTGCAGACTACAAGGAGGAGAGAAGATGATTTTAGAATGTCGTGATTTAAGCAAATCATTTTACACAAAAAAGGCGCTGAATGAAGTTTCGCTGAAACTGGAAGGCGGAAAGATCTATGGTCTGCTAGGGGAGAACGGAAGTGGGAAGACCACATGGATGAAGATCATCTCCGGTCTGACAAAGCCTACATCCGGAGAGGTTTTGTTCAAGGAGCATCCGTGGTTCTATGGAGATAAGGCAGAGATCGCCTACATGTCTACAGAGCCGTTTTTCTACAGTTTTCTGGATGTGAACGGAGTCGGACAGTACTATAAAGATTTCTTCCCGGATTTTGACGAGAAGAAATTTCACGAGATGGTAAGAAGGATGTCACTGGAAGGCAAGATGAAGGTCAAAGAACTGTCCACCGGTATGACAGCAAAGCTGAAGGTGATCGCAACACTGAGCCGCAAAGCAGAGCTGTATCTTCTGGATGAGCCGTTCAATGGAATTGATTACAAAGCAAAAGAAGAGATTCTCGGGATGATCCTGGAGTCAGCAAATGAAAAAAATACCTTTGTAATTTCCACACATATGATCGATGAGATCGAGAGTTTTATCGATGAGGCAATCTTTATCAAAGACGGAGAAGTTGTGCGCCGGATGTCAGTGGAAGAAGAACGGATGCAAAGTGGAAAATCCGTGGCAGATATTTATCTGGAGATCATGTAGGAAGAACAAAGGCAGAATGAGAAAAGAGAAAGAGAGGAAACAAAATGGGACGTTTGATCAAATATGAGCTGAAAAAACAGCAGACATCCAGAAACATCATACTGGCGCTGCTTCTGGTGTTTTTACTGGCAGTTGTAGTTGGAACCTTTACAGAGAACGGGAATACAGTTGGAATCAGTGTAATGCTGGAAATGTTTGTCGGAATGTTTGTATTTTTCTATATAGGAATTGAAAGTCTGTTGATATTGAATCGTGACCTGAAAACAAAGCAGAGTCATATGCTCTGGATGGTGCCGATGCAAAGCTGGAAGATTCTGGGAGCAAAGTACATTGCAGCAATTTTACAGATTTTCTTTATTTCAGCAGCATACGTGCTGGCAGCAATAGCCTGCATTTTGAGTTTGATTGCAAAAATGGATGCATGGGAAGAGCTTTTTAAAGGGCTTCGCATTGGTGCAGAGTGGCTTTTCCAGGGAAATATGGATTGGATCACACTTATGGCAATCTTTCTGTTTTTCTTCCTTGCATGGACCTGTGTGATCGCAACCGGATTTCTGGCAGTCATTGTATCCAGAACGGTGTTGATCAATTCCAGATTTGCGGGCATTGTTTCATTCATTTTGTTCTTTGTGATCAATGGAATTGTGGAATATATTTACAACCTGTTTGCCAAATACGGACTTATGGGAATTCATAGCGGACTCTATATAGGAATTGGAGAATGCGCATTTTATATTGTTGCATGCATTATACTATTTGTGATTTCCAGTGTTCTGGCTGAAAAGAAATTAAGTGTATAAAATATGGAAGGTACAGTCTGTTAAATCGGATTGTATCTTCTTTTTTAATTTTACAACTGTCTTGTCATATGTAAAGTCTTGTGCTATAATGGTCAGCAATTAACGATAAAAATTTAACAATTCAGGATAAGTGAGGGAATAGAAGATGACAATTGTGGAAGAAATCCAGAAATTGAAGCAAGAAAAAAATGCAGTCATTCTGGCACATTATTATGTAAGGCCGGAGATTCAGGACATTGCCGACTACATCGGAGATTCTTTTTATCTGAGTAAGGTTGCAGTCGGATTGAAAGAGCAGACCATCGTATTCTGTGGCGTTTCTTTTATGGGAGAGAGTGCGAAGGTACTGAACCCGGAGAAAACCGTATTGATGCCGGATATGCATGCAGACTGTGCAATGGCACATATGGCAGATGCAGATACGATCCAGAAGATGCGTGATACATATGAAGATCTGGCAGTGGTGTGTTACATCAATTCTACTGCAGAATTGAAGACACATTCTGATGTGTGTGTTACATCAGCAAATGCAGTGAAGATCGTAAAAGCACTTCCGAACAAGAATATTTTCTTTATTCCGGACAAGAACCTGGCACATTTTATTGCAGAGCAGGTACCGGAGAAGAACTTTGTATACAACGAAGGCTATTGCCCGATCCATGAGAAGATGCAGGTGGAAGAGATCAAAAAAGCAAAGGCACAGCATCCGAATGCAGAAGTATTGTCCCATCCGGAATGTCCGAAAGCAGTGCTGGAGATTTCCGATTATGTGGGAAGCACATCCGGGATCATTGATTATGCAGCAAAAAGCGAAAACGAAGAATTTATTATCTGTACGGAAAATGGAGTTCGCTACAAACTGGAAAAGGACAACCCGGGCAAGAAGTTTTATTTTACAGAGACAGAGCCTGTCTGCACAGATATGAAGCTGATCACATTAGAAAAAGTTCTTCACGTCTTAAAAACAGGAGGGAATGAAGTGCATTTGAGTGAAGCATTGAGAACGGACTCCAGAAAACCATTGGAAAAAATGCTGGAGCTGGCAAAATAGAGTGTCTTTTTGAAAAAAGAGACTTGCCGAAAGGAAAGAGAGTATTATGAAGAAAAAAGCAGATGTTGTTATCGTTGGAACCGGTGTAGCGGGATTGTTTTCGGCGTTGAATCTTCCGGATGACAAAGAAATCATCATGATCACGAAATCAGATGCCGAGAGCAGTGATTCATTTCTGGCACAGGGCGGAATCTGTGTACTCCGGGATGAAGAGGATTATGACAGTTATTTTGAAGATACGATGAGAGCCGGTCATTATGAAAACCGGAAAGAATCTGTCGATATTATGATCCGCAGTTCTGGAAAAATCATTGAAGATCTGGTAGGATATGGAGTAGAATTTGAAAAGGACGGAGAAGCGTTTGCCTACACAAGAGAGGGGGCACACTCCAGACCGAGAATTCTGTTTCATGCAGATGTGACAGGAAAAGAGATCACCAGTAAGCTGTTGGCGCGGGTAAGGGAAAAGAATAACGTAACAATTTACGAATATACGACCATGACAGATATTCTTGAGGAAAACGGAAAATGTGCGGGAATCACCGTGAAGACGCAAAGTGGTGAAGAGTCCTCTATTTATGCAGATTATACCATTCTGGCAAGCGGAGGAATCGGCGGGCTGTACCAGCATTCCACAAATTTTCCGCATCTGACAGGAGATGCACTGGAAGTAGCGAAAAAACATCACATTCGTCTGGAGCATCTGGATTATGTACAGATCCATCCGACTACATTGTATTCGGAAAAGCCGGGCAGACGATTCCTGATCTCCGAATCCGTCCGTGGGGAAGGCGCACTTCTCTATAATAAAAACATGGAGCGTTTCGTAGATGAACTGCTTCCGCGAGACGTGGTGACAAAGGCAATCCGGGAACAGATGGAAAAGGATGGAACAAATTTTGTGTGGCTGTCCATGGCGCCGATCGAGAAAGAGACGATATTGAGTCATTTTCCGAATATTTACGAGCATTGCCTGGAGGAAGGCTATGATGTTACAAAAGAGTGCATTCCGGTCGTTCCGGCGCAGCACTATTTTATGGGCGGTATCTGGGTAGACAAGAACAGCCACACGTCCATGCCGCAGCTGTTTGCAGTGGGAGAGACAAGCTGCAACGGTGTGCACGGAGCGAACCGTCTGGCAAGCAACTCTCTTCTGGAGAGTCTTGTATTTGCAAAAAGAGCGGCAAATCTTATCAAAGAGCAATGGTGCCTGGAAAAAGAACAGGCTGTATAAAATGAAAGAATAGATGAAACATAAAGGAGAAACCAGATGAATCAGATTACAATGAAGCTTCAGGCAGATCACCTGATCTTAGAAGCGTTAAAAGAAGACATTTCCAGTGAAGATGTGACAACCAATTCAGTGATGAAAGAGGCAGTGGCAGGTGAAGTAGACCTGATCTGCAAACAGGATGGAATTATTGCGGGACTGGAAGTATTTGAGCGAGTGTTTGCACTTCTGGATCCGGATACAAAGGTCGAATTATACTGCAAAGACGGAGAGGAAGTGAAAAACGGGCAGCTGATGGGAAAAGTCAAAGGAGATATTCGCGTCCTTCTTTCCGGAGAACGTGTTGCCTTGAACTATCTTCAGAGAATGAGTGGAATCGCGACCTATACCAATTCTGTTGCAAAACTTCTGGAAGGAAGCAAGATCAAACTTCTGGATACCAGAAAAACAACGCCGAATATGCGTATTTTTGAAAAATATGCAGTTCGTGCAGGCGGCGGCTACAACCACCGTTACAACCTTTCTGACGGTGTGTTGTTAAAAGACAATCACATCGGAGCAGCGGGAAGCGTGACAAAAGCGGTGCAGATGGCAAAAGAGTATGCACCGTTTGTCAGAAAAATTGAAGTAGAAGTAGAAAATCTGGATATGGTAAAAGAAGCGGTGGAAGCCGGCGCAGATATCATCATGCTGGATAATATGTCACCGGAGGATATGAAAAAAGCAGTGGAGCTGATCGACGGAAGAGCCCAGACAGAGTGCTCCGGAAATGTGACAAAAGAAAATATCGCGCGTCTGACAGAGATCGGAGTTGACTATATTTCCAGCGGTGCGTTGACACACTCCGCTCCGATCCTGGATATTTCTTTAAAGAATCTGCATGCAGTGGAATAAAGATGCAGAAAAAGAAAGAGAGGAACAGTATTTATGACAGGTTCTGAACGCAGAGATCAAATCATAAATCAGATTAAAAAAAGCAGTATTCCGGTATCTGGGGCGCAGCTTGCAAAAGAATTTGATGTCAGCCGGCAGGTGATCGTGCAGGATATTGCGCTGATCCGGGCAGCGGGACATGAGATCATATCCACAAACCGGGGATATCTTCTGAATACTCCACATTCCGTGAACCGGATCTATAAAGTGAATCACACGGATGAAGAGTTGGAAGATGAGCTGTGTACGGTAGTGGATCTGGGCGGAAAAGTGGTGAACGTGATGGTCAATCACAGGGTGTACGGTCACATGGAGGCAGAGATTAACATCACATCCAGACGAAAAGTGATGGAGTTTGTAGAGGATATTAAGCGGGGAAAATCAAGTCCTCTGAAAAATATTACCTCCAATTATCACTATCATCTGATCGAGGCAGATTCCGAAGAGACACTGGATCTGATCGAAGAGGCATTACGGCAGAAAAAATTTCTGGTTGAAGTGGCCGCCGGGTCGTAATAAGACAAATTTTTAAAAGGTGCAATCTTGACTTATCATTCCGGCTGTGATACGATTTTCAACGAGAAAGTGTGTATTTTATACACATATCTGGTAGAAAAATCATACGGAAAATGCAAAGACGGAGAGAGTAGGTTATCCGAAATTTTACAGAGAATTCCCGGAAGATCCGAGAAAGGATCCGATGCTGAGAGGGATGAACGGAAGATGATCGAACATGGCTCCCGAGCGGCGCAGCAAGCATGATGTGAACTGCGATGGGTTCGCCCTTTACAGCGAGAGAGTGTTTTTGGCAGCACTCACAGAGGTTTCAGCCGTGAGGCTGAGATAAATCAGAAGTGGTAACACGGTATTCACCCGTCTTCTTGGCAGCAGGAAGACGGGATTTTTTATGAAGGAGAGAAGAGAGATGGCAGACAAGAAACCATATTATATCACAACAGCGATTGCCTACACATCAGGCAAACCGCATATTGGAAACACTTATGAGATTATTCTGGCTGACGCGATCGCAAGATACAAGAGAAGTCAGGGATACGATGTATTTTTCCAGACAGGAACTGATGAGCATGGTCAGAAGATCGAGCTCAAAGCAGAAGAGGCGGGAGTAACACCAAAAGAATTTGTAGACAATGTTTCCGGAGAAATCAAGAAAATCTGGGATTTGATGGATACTTCTTATGACAAATTTATCCGTACAACAGACGAAGATCATGAAAAACAGGTACAGAAGATCTTTAAAAAACTGTACGATCAGGGAGATATTTACAAAGGTCACTATGAAGGAATGTACTGTACTCCATGTGAATCTTTCTTCACAGAATCACAGCTTGTAGACGGCAAATGTCCGGACTGCGGACGTGAAGTACAGCCGGCAAAAGAGGAAGCATACTTCTTTAAAATGAGCAAATATGCAGACAGACTGATCGAGCATATCAATACACATCCGGAATTCATTCAGCCGGTATCCCGTAAAAACGAGATGATGAACAACTTCTTGCTTCCGGGACTGCAGGATCTGTGTGTTTCCAGAACATCATTCAAATGGGGAATCCCGGTAGACTTCGATCCGAAACATGTAACTTACGTATGGCTGGATGCGCTTACAAACTATATCACAGGAATCGGATACGACTGCGATGGAAACAGCACGGAGCAGTTTCACAAATTATGGCCGGCAGATCTTCATCTGATCGGAAAAGACATCATTCGCTTCCATACGATTTACTGGCCAATCTTTTTGATGGCACTTGATCTTCCGCTTCCAAAACAGGTATTCGGACATCCATGGCTGCTCCAGGGTGACGGAAAAATGAGTAAATCCAAAGGAAACGTTCTTTATGCAGATGAACTGGTGGATTTCTTTGGAGTAGATGCAGTTCGTTATTTTGTTCTTCATGAGATGCCATTCGAAAATGATGGAGTGATCACATGGGAACTGATGGTAGAGCGCATGAATTCGGATCTTGCAAATACACTTGGAAATCTGGTCAACAGAACTGTTTCCATGACAAATAAATATTTCGGCGGAACTGTAACAGATAAAGGTGTGGCAGAAGAGGTTGATGCAGATCTGAAGGCAGTGACAGAAAGCACACCAAAAGCAGTCGAAGACAAGATGGAAGAGCTGCGTGTGGCAGATGCAATGACAGAAATTTTCAATCTCTTCAAACGCTGCAACAAATATATTGACGAGACAATGCCATGGGTACTGGCAAAAGATGAAGCAAAAAAAGACCGTCTGGAAACAGTTCTCTGGAACCTCATTCAGAGCATTTCCCGCGGGGCAGAGCTTTTGGAATCCTTTATGCCTTCTACAAGCAAGAAGATTCTGGAACAGCTTGGAAATGGTCATGTAACAGAAAAACCGGAAATCCTCTTCGCAAGACTGGATCTGGAAGAAGTTCTGAAAAAAGTAGAAGAGCTGCATCCACCGGTTGAAGAAGAAAAAGAAGAGGAAGATGTGATCGATATCGAAGCAAAACCAGAGATCACATTTGACGATTTTGGAAAAATGCAGTTCCAGGTCGGAGAAATCATTGCCTGCGAAGAAGTGAAAAAATCCAGAAAACTCCTTTGCTCACAGGTGAAGATTGGAAGCCAGGTAAAACAGATCGTATCCGGAATCAAAGGTCATTACACAGCCGAAGAAATGGTCGGAAAGAAAGTGATGGTTCTTGTAAATCTGAAACCGGCAAAACTGGCCGGAGTATTATCCGAAGGAATGTTGTTATGCGCAGAAGATGCAGAAGGAAATCTCGCATTGATGACACCGGAGAAAACAATGCCGGCAGGAGCAGAGATCTGCTAAGAAAATAGAGAAAATGAATAGATCTCCCCGGATTTCAGGAGAAAGAAGCCTGAAATCCGGGGGATGTGTTTTGCAAAAATTATTTAGCCTCTTCAATCCATTGTTTTACAACTTCAATATCAATCCCGGTCAGCTGAGCAATTTGCTCCGGAGAGTTGCCGGACTGGAATAAACGTAAGGCAATTTCCTGAGCCATTTGAGTACGACCAAGATCAAGCCCCTCCTTAATGCCCTCCTCAACGCCCTCTTCATATAAATCTTTCTCATAAGCCTTTTGATTAAACGATGTCAGAACCATACTGATTACCTCCGCTTTATGCTTCACCAGTACATCCCGAAGAATTTCCTTTTCAATACAGATATCCACCGCTTTCGTGACAGCGTGCCTCGGATCACTCGTTTTCTTACACTGAATCCTTACCGTATCCACAAAAATAGAATACTCTTTCAGCCGCTGGCATTTTTCCATAAGCGCAAGGTTATGTCCGTAATTGATATTCAGCATCACTGCGGTGCACTGCAGACAAGGCTGTCGATTATCGGATACAGATTCAAACGCATCTGTCAATCGAAGAATCGTCTCATCCGGTTGTTCTTTTGTGCCGTTATAGAACACAAAGTATTGAGGAATCGGCAGCTTTTTTAAAGAGCTGCTGTATAAATTGATGTTTTCCGTCTCGACGTATCCATCATACAACCTGGCGAGATAGATCAGTCCGCGCAATGGCATATTTGGATTATACGTGCTCTGATGCTCGTAGAGATTCAGTGTCCCGCCGATCAGGAATGAAATATCATTTTTCATAGAGAGATAAACAGCGTCCTCCAGTGTATTCACTTCAAGATCATTCGGATTTTCATAGCAGGTATTATTCAATGCATTGTACAGGTCCAAAAGATCCCTCTTGTTATTGAAAACCAGACGAAAAAGCCGATCCTTATATTTGTGATTCGGGACAGGGTGTTTCTGATGATTTCTTTTTTTATTTTTTCTCATGTACTTTCCTCCATTATAAAAAACTTATTCTGTAGATGCAATCTTCTTATTTTTGTGTTCGGTTAAAAATAACTGAAAATCTGGCGAAACGCCGGAAAACAGACAGCTTCTAAAAGACAGAAGCTAATGCTGTACAGACGACAGCTAAAAAGTAAATTCATTATATCTGTATCTGCGTACAATCGCAATGCGCATATTATACAAGTTGAATATTCGGAAAATTCAAACAAAAAAGAATAATTTAAAAATTATTAAAGAAAAATATAAAAAATGTATTGACAAATAAAAGGCGGAGTGGTATTATTAAGTCAATCCAAAAGAGATACAACAATCACACATCTCAAAAGGATATTTAACTAAAGAGCGATTCTTAATTTAGTAAGTAGTCGTTCTGTTAGATTAAAAATAAACGAACTAAGGAGGCAGAGGTCCAATGGACAGTATATCATCAGTTACATTTCAATATGTCAGTGGTACGGTAGATGCAGGTTCCTGTAAAAGAGACCTTTACCACAATAGATAAGATCCAGTAAAAGTGAATGAAAAGATCAAATCGAAGAGATTGTAAAGCTGGATGAAAATGAAAAAGATTCGACATCTACAGACGTATTGAATATAGATACCACACTTAGCCAAAGTTCCCGAACATGTGTAAAGAAACATGGATAAGGAATATCAGTTTTATATGAAGCACCCCCAGTTATAGAAAGAATAATCAAATAGGATGTTGGAATATCGTCAGATGATACTGCAGCAGCCGAAAGGTTATAGAGAGAATAACTGAAGAGAGGACTTTCATGATAGGATGATACCGATACCGAGTCGGATTTAGGTTATAGATATTGTTAAATTGAAGAACAGGAGGTTTCATATAAGCCAGTCTTAGTGGACAGACTGCTATATCAATTAACAAGTGTAAAGGTCTTACAGGAACAGAATCGAGATAGTTCCTTCGATTTATAAAATATGAAAAATTTAAATACAATATAAAATGCATCTTCAATGTCAATTGAGGGTGCATTTTTTTGACATTACGGGAGTCATATGGTAAACTAGAACAAACTAGGCAATGAAGAGAAATATACCTATAGGGTACAGACTAAGTATAATGAGGTGAGCATAGTGGACAAGTATGAATATAAGTTGAAGACAGAACAGATGCTAAAACTTATGGAAAACGGTGCATACAACAGAGCCGCTGAGATTGCTGACAGCATTGATTGGAAGCGTGTCAGAAATGTAAATATGCTGTTAAACGTCAGCAATATATATGAGAAGATCAGAGATTACCGTAAGAGTTTTGGAGTTCTGAGAGCTGCCTATCATAGAACAGAGGGGAGCAGAAAGATATTATATCGCTTGTGTACTCTTGCGATAAAGGTTGGAAATCTGGAAGAGGCGATCGACTATTATGATGAATACGTACAGGCTGCGCCAAAAGATCCCAATCAGTACATCTTAAGATACCGCCTGTTGAGAGCACGGAGAGCTCCGATCGAGCAGCAGATCCGTGCGTTGGAGCAGTTCAAAAAAGCAGAGTATGTCGAAGAGTGGGCATACGAGCTGGCCAAGAGATATGAAGAAGCCGGGATGACAGCCGAATGTCTGGAAGAGTGTGATGATCTGATTCTGTGGTTCAGCGAAGGCAAGTATGTATACAAGGCTATGGAGCTGAAGATGCGATACAAGCCATTGACTCCGCTTCAGCAGGAAAAGTATGACAGAAGGCTGGAAGAAGCAGAAAAATCTTCAGAAAGAGAAGCGAAAAAACTGATCGATCTGGGCAGAATAAAAGCTGAGGAAGAAGAAAAGCGGAGAAGAGAGCAGGAAGAAGCTGCCCGCTATACAGAGGATATGCTGGAGCGTTCAGAGCAGATCGCAGAGTCGGAGAATGCCGAACTCAGTGAGGAGGAAGTGGCAGAGCAGCTGAAAAAAGCGGAGCCGTCGAAGAAGAAGCTGGGTGATACGATGAAGCTTGGCGAGGCACTTCAGAATCTTTTCCATACAGAAACAGAAGAAGCGCAGGAGCAGGAAGAGATTGAACTTTCAGAAGAGGATGCGGAAGAGTACGAAGAAGACATCGAAGAATTGGCAGAAGAGGACGCAGGACCGGTGGAAGGTGATGACGAGGAGAGTACAGGGGAAGATGATTGCTCAGATCTGGCAGAAGCACTGGAAGAGATTGAGTCATTATCAGATCTGGAATTGCTGGATCAAGTGGCAGAGGAAGAAGTGATCGAAGAACCTGTAGAAGAGATCATTGAGGAGACGATCGAGACGAAAGTTAAGGAAGTTGACCTGAAAGAATTAGAAGAGCTGGCAGAACCGGAAACGGCAGATGCAGCAGATGTGGAAGTAATCGAGGAACCTGAAGTAGCAGAAGAGGCTGAGAAGGAAGATATGGAAAAAGAATCTATTAAATTAGAAGAAACAGAAATCAAAGAGGATGAGAGAATAGACGAGCTGGTTGACGATATACTTGATATTGATGATATTCTTGCTGAGTGGGAAGCCGCAGAGGGCGGTGTTGAACCGGAGGAAGTTCCGGAAGTGAATGAAGAGGATGTAGAGCAGATCGAGCGCAAGCCAAAGAGCCCGATCTTATCCCCGGATATCCAGAGGATGATCGATGAAATCGAAGGTGTGATTCCGGAAGAAGAGAGTGAGGAGATTCCGGTACACACGAGCACTCCTGTTGCACCTCCTGAGAATAAGGAGGAAGCAACAGAAGAGCTTAGAATGGAATCAGAAGAGCTGACTCTGGATGTTGACAGTGCAGAAGATTATGAAGACCTTCTGACAGAAGATGCAGCAGAGGAGTTGGAAGAGGAATTTGAAGAAGAACTGGATTATGAGGACGATTACGAATCGATTGCAGCAGGACTGCAGGAAGAGTTCAAGCCGACGCTGAGTGATGAACCGGACGATCGTGAGATCCCGGATGAAGAGCCTGTTGAGTCGGATATTCTGAGTTCTACGACACCGCTGAGCAGAAAAGAGACAGCGAAGCTGATCGCTACAGGAAAGACCGCACCGCTTCCGATGGATGAGATTGCAGATGCATTATCGATTTCCGATACAGGATTTTTGGTACACAGCCGCTATGACCTGTCCGGACAGGGCGCAAAAAGAGCAGGGCTGACAGAAGAGCAGAAGAAGCTGTTCTCCTACTTTGTTCCGGTGCGCGGCATGAGCGAGCAGCTGGTGGATGTTCTGGAGCAGGACCGCAACTGTACGAACAGAAGAGGCACATCCAATACAGGCAATCTGCTGATCGTCGGAAACAAAGGCAACGGAAAGACGGTTCTTGCGGTTGATGTGGTCAAAGCAATCCAGAAGCAGAGAAAGATCCGTCAGGGAAGAGTTGCGATCATCACCGGAGAAGCGCTGAATAAGAAGAAGATCAGTGATATCATTGCCAAGCTGTACGGCGGAGCGCTGATCATTGAAAAAGCAGGAAAATTAAGTGAAAGAACGGTTGCGAAGCTGAACAAGGCAATGGAAAAAGATACCGGAGAGATGCTGATCGTGCTGGAAGAGCAGAGAAAGCCGCTGGATCGGGTGCTTTCTTCCAATAGAGAATTCAGAAAGAAATTTACGAGCAGGCTGGAAGTGCCGATCTTTGTAAATGATGAGCTGGTTACATTCGGTCAGACGTATGCACAGGAGAATGGATACCGGATCGACGAGATGGGAATCCTGGCATTGTACAGCCGTATCGATGCACTGCAGAGAGAAGATCATGCAGTGACAGTTGCAGAAGTAAAAGATATCATGGATGAGGCTATGGCGCATTCCCAGAAGGTATCTGCAAAGAAACTTGTAAAACGGGTACTTGGAAAGAATACAGACGATGCAGACCGCATTATTTTGACAGAAAAAGACTTTAATATTTAAATGGAAAGTGGAGGAAAGAGATTTCTTCCACTTTTTTTGAAAATATATACAAAAAAATAAAAAAGAAGTCCTTGGAAGAATTAGAAAATTATATAAAAAACGAAAGAATGTGAGGAGATATTATTGCGCTTTTTATGTCAAACAGGTGAGGATTTGTTACATATTGTGTACTGTTATCAAAATTAGGAAATTATTGTATAAAAAGGCGTTATATGTTGAAAAACGTAGAGAAATGTAGTAGATTTAAATAGATAGACGATGCTTATGAAATTTTTATAAACATCAGGGATTGGGGATGGAAGAGGATAAGGATATTATCCAATGTTTGAAAATAAGTAACACTTAGGAGGAGAGTTTTGTGGGAAAGAGTTTGAATCAAGCAAAAGCAAATGCGGTTCGATACACGAAGAAGAAGGTTGAGCACTGGCAGGTTGTTTCCCTTGCGCTGGCCGGATACGACGCAGTTTCTATTGTGATTGCATTTTTTCTGGCACTGTGGTTTCGGTTTGACTGCAGATATTCTATGATCCCAAAGGAATTTTTGGGAGCATACCTTAAATTTATTGGTATTTATGTCATATTTTCGTTATTCGTATTTTGGCGTCTACGTCTGTACAACAGTATCTGGAGATTTGCAAGCTATAGTGAGTTAGTACGTATGATAGTTGCAACAGGTATTTCAAGTTTGTTTCATTGTACAGGTATGACGCTTTTTTTGGCAGAATGCCGCTTTCGTATTATTTTTTCGGAACGGTGATCCAGTTTGGTATGACGCTGATGGTACGTTTTGCCTATCGTTTCGTTTTACTGGAGAGAAGTAAGCGGCGTAAAACGGAAGAGATCGCAAAAGCGAAGCGGGTACTTCTGATCGGGGGCGGAAAGGCCGGTCAGATCATCCTGCGGGATATCAAGACCGCAAAAGAGCTGAAGGATATTGTCTGCTGTATTATTGACGATAATCCGAATAAATGGGGAAGATACATCGAAGGGGTGCCGATTGTCGGCGGTCGGGACGATATCTTATCGTGTGTGGAACGCTATAAGATCGACAAGATCATTGTAGCGGTACCGAGCGCTACGGCAGAGGAAAAAAGAGATATTCTGAACATCTGTAAAGAGACGGGATGTGAGCTGAAAAACCTTCCGGGCGTGTATCAGTTCCTGACCGGAGAGGTCAAGGTGAGCGCTCTGCGGGATGTCGACGTGGAGGAGCTGCTGGGACGGGAGCCGATCAAAGTAAATATGGAAGAAATCCATGCGTTTATTCATGGCAAAAAGGTGTTGGTGACCGGAGGAGGCGGAAGCATTGGATCCGGACTCTGTCGTCAGATCGCATCGTATCAGCCGAAACAGTTGATCGTGTTTGATATTTATGAAAACAATGCATATGATATTCAACAGGAATTGAAAAAGAAATATCTGGATCTGGATCTGGTGATCCTGGTTGGTTCCATTCGGGATTCCAGAAGGATCAATGCGGTATTTGAGACGTATCGGCCAGAGGTGGTGTACCATGCAGCTGCTCATAAACATGTACCGCTGATGGAAGACAGCCCATGCGAATCCATCAAAAACAATGCGATCGGAACGTATAAGACTGCCTATGCGGCAATGATGAACGGCTGTCAGAGATTTGTCCTGATTAGTACCGATAAGGCGGTTAATCCGACGAATATTATGGGAGCGAGCAAGCGTCTGTGCGAGATGATCATCCAGTCCTTTGACCGTATGATCAAAGAGGGCACACCGGAAAAGCTGCCAATCCTGTATGCCCATGCAGATGATGAAGACGGAGCAATGGTGCAGCAGGAATTCCCGAAAGATATCAAGACAGAGTTTGTAGCAGTCCGTTTTGGAAATGTACTGGGAAGCAATGGTTCTGTGATCCCGCTGTTTAAAAAGCAGATTGAAGCGGGAGGACCGGTCACGGTGACTCATCCGGATATTATCCGTTATTTCATGACGATTCCGGAAGCAGTCAGCCTTGTTCTGCAGGCAGGAACGTATGCGCATGGCGGGGAAATCTTCGTATTGGATATGGGAAGTCCGGTGAAGATCGATACTTTAGCAAGAAACCTGATCAAGCTGTCCGGACTGAAACCGGATGTCGATATCAAGGTGGAATATACGGGATTAAGACCGGGAGAAAAGCTCTATGAAGAGAAACTGATGGCAGAAGAAGGCCTGAAGAAGACGAGGAACGAACTGATCCATATCGGATGTCCGATTCCTTTTGAAGTTGAAACGTTTTTGAAGGAGCTTCAAACTCTGATGGATATGGCATATACAAATGCAGAGGATATCCGTGAAAAAGTGGCGGAAGTTGTAACGACTTATCACCCGGCGGGGGAGCACGGAAGCGAGAAAAAAGGTGAAGTGTATGAGAGATTGCTGGGGGGAAGAAAGTGAAGCGCAGCAGAAATTGGCGTAACAGCATAGTAGGAACAGGGGATAGTTAATTGAAGAAGTAAACGGGAGTAAGCATATATGTCAATCGATAAGAAAAAGATTGGAAATCTTATTAAAATTGCAGTAATCGGAACAGGGACAGCTTTTATAGGATTAAATATGATTGCAAAAAAGAAAAAAGGAGATTCTGTTTTTGAAAAAGAAATGGAACAGAAGAATCCTTTGGAAGGAAAGAAAGTCATTTTTGTGGAAGATGAAAATGATGAAGAGAATGCAGATGGTGTCAGAGGACATTTGGAAGCAGTTGGAGAAACTAAAAAAAGTAAAGGAATTTATGACAGATACATTAAGAGAGCCATAGATGTTGTGCTCTCTTTTGGTGGATTAGTGGTCTTATCTCCTATTTATGCGGGAATTGCAATTGCAATTAAAATAGATGATCCAGGACCTGTATTCTTTACGCAGAAAAGAGTAGGGCAGAATAAAGAATTTTTCAAAATACATAAATTCCGTAGTATGAAAATGAGTACGCCACATGATGTGCCAACTCATATGTTGGGAGATCCGGATCAGTATATTACCAGAGTGGGGAAATTTTTAAGAAAACACAGTCTGGATGAACTTCCGCAGATCTGGGATATTTTTATCGGAAATATGTCTGTCATTGGTCCTCGTCCGGCTCTTTGGAATCAGGATGTGCTGATCGCAGAACGTGAGAAATACAATGCAAATGATGTAAAGCCAGGACTGACAGGCTGGGCGCAGATCAACGGAAGAGATGAGTTAGAAATTCCGGTGAAAGCGAAGTTAGATGGAGAATATGTGGAAAAAGAAAGCTTATTCTTTGATATTAAGTGCTTTTTGGGAACGATTGGTTCTGTAATAAGTTCAGATGGAGTTGTAGAAGGTGGAACAGGAGAATTAAATAAAGCAGGAATAGAGGCAGAGAGAGAAATTTCTCCAGAAAAGGCAGAGAAACAGATTAAAGCCGGAGCAAAAATTATGGGGGCTTTATCCGCTCTTGTATTAGGAATGGCAGGGACTTTTAGTTGGATGTTATTCCATAAAGACAAAGAAGAATCCAATGAAAAAAAGCATTCTGCAGTAAAAAAAGGAATATTATTAGGTGTTATTTTTGAAAGTCTTGCAATTGTGTTCGCTAATATTAAGTGTCGAGTAAAATTAGGAGATGATTTTGTAAATGACAGTTCCGAAGAAGCGGAGAAAGCATTCAAGCCATTGGAAGGTTTAGATTGTAAAAAAATATTAATTACAGGCCAGGGGAGCTATATTGGAACTGCTGTAGAACAGTGGTTGTTGAAAGACGAAGATCATTATCAAGTAGATACGTTAGATGTGCAGGATGAAGCATGGAGAGATACGGATTTTTCAGGATATGATGTGGTTTATCATGTTGCAGGAATTGCACATGCAGACGTAGGGAATGTAACAGAAGAACGGAAACAGTTATACTATAAAGTCAATACAGATCTGGCATTAGAAGTTGCAGAAAGAGCGAAGCAGGCAAGGGTGAAACAATTTATATTTATGTCATCTATGATTGTATATTCTGGATGCAAAGAAAAGTTCATTACTTCAGAAACTGAGCCATGTCCTTTGAATTTCTATGGTGACAGTAAATGGAAGGCAGACCAGAAAATACAAGAAATGAACACAGAAGACTTTAAAGTTGTAGTGTTGCGTCCGCCTATGATTTATGGAAAAGGATCAAAAGGAAATTATCCTCAATTAGCAAAATTAGCATCCAAATTACCGATATTTCCAATTGTAAAGAATCAAAGATCTATGCTTCATATCGATAACTTGTGTCAATTTGTGAAATTGATGATTGATAATGAAGAGCATGGCGTTTTCTTCCCACAAAATGGAGAATATTCAAATACTTCTGATATGGTGCAGATGATTGCTGAAGTAAAAGGACATAGAATCATCATGATTCCGTTCGTTGACATATTCATAAAATTATTAGAAAAAGTTCCTGGAAAAATAGGGGGATTAACAATAAAAGCATTTGGAGATTCCTCTTATGAAATGAGCATGAGTGAGTATAAGGAAAATTATAGGGTGCATAGTCTGAGAAAATCAATTATTTTAACAGAAGGCACTAATTTGGAGGAATAGAAAATGCCTAAGAAAAAGCATATCTTAGTAGTAAGTCAGTATTTTTATCCGGAACCTTTTCGAATCAATGATATGTGTTCAGAATGGGGAAAAAGGGGATATCAGGTAACAGTATTGACAGGAATTCCTAATTATCCACAAGGGAAATACTATGACGGATATGATCTGACACATAAAAGAACAGAAGAATGGAATGGTATAAAAATTATACGAATTCCCCTGACAGCTAGGGGCGATAGTTCCATTGGTCTTGTATGCAATTATCTGTCTTTTGTAGTTTCTGGTTATATTTGGAAGTGCTTGACAGAAATCAGGGCAGATTATGTATTCACATTTGAAGTGTCACCGATGACGCAAGCGCTGATAGGTGTGTGGTATGCTAAAAAGCACAAAATTCCTCATTATCTTTATGTGCAGGATCTCTGGCCGGAAAATGTGGAGATTGTAACAGGAATTCATAGTCCACTTGTGTTGAAGCCGATTGGAAAAATGGTGGATTATATTTATGAGCATTGTAATCATATTTTTGCAACTTCTCCAAGTTTTGTAAAGGAGATACAAAAGCGCTGCAAGGATAAAGATAAAGTGAGTTATTGGCCGCAATATGCAGAAGAATTTTACTGTCCGGTAAAAAAGAAAGATACTTCGGAAATTCCGGATGATGGAATATTCAAAGTTATTTTTACTGGAAATATCGGGCAGGCACAAGGACTGGAAATACTTCCAAAAGCAGCACGAAAATTAGAAAACGTGAAATTTGTAATTGTAGGTGATGGAAGAAATAAAGAAAACTTTTTGGCAGAAATAAATCGGTTAGGTGTACAAGATAAGTTTATCATGATTGAAAGACAGCCGCAGGAAAAAATACCAGAGTTATTAGCGTGTTGTGATGCAGCCTTTGTTTCTTTTATGGATAATGAATTGCTTACAAAAACAATTCCAGCAAAATTACAATCTTATATGGCATGTGGAATGCCGATTCTTGCATCTGCATCTGGAGAGACAAAACGTGTTGTAGAAGAAGCTGAGTGTGGTCTTTGCAGTGATATTGGAGATGTGGATGGATTATGTCAGATCATTGAAAAAATGAAGGAAAAAGATTTGCAAGAGATGGCAGATAAATCCAGAGAATATTATTTAGACAATTTTGAAAAGAAAATGCTCATGGATGAGATGGAAAAGTATTTGGGATAAAGGGAAGAGTAAAACAAGTAAGGGGAGCGGAAATGACGAATATCACTGTAATTATATTAACAAAGAATGAAGAAAAAAATATAAAAGCAAGTATAAAATCAGCAAAGCAAATTGCAGATCGTATTATTATAGTAGATTCAGGAAGTGATGATGATACAGTTGATATCGCAAAGAAACTGGGAGCAGAGACTTACTATCATGAGTGGAGTGGACATGCAAATCAGTTTAACTGGGCATTGGATCATTGTAATATTCAAACAGAATGGGTGTTTCGATTAGATGCAGATGAGAGAATATCTAATGAACTTGCAGAAGAAATAAAGCAGCGTGTGAAACATTCAGAAGGTATAGATGGATATGAAATGCGCTGGAGAGTTTATTTTATGGGGAAATGGATTCGACATGGGGGGACGCATAAACCATATTTTCTTCGAATGTTTCGATATGGAAAAGGCCGTGTAGAAAATAAATTGATGGATGAGCATATTCTGGTTGACGGGAAGGTAGAAAAATTATCGGGAGATTTAATCCATTATGATTATAAGGGCTTGGATTCATGGCTCAATAAACATATCTGGTATAGTCAATTAGAATTACAGATGTACGAAACACAACGAGAGGATACCGTCGGTAATGTAATGCAGAAAAAGAAAAGAGGGTTTTATTATAAATTACCCATGTTTTTGCGAGCAAGAATTTATTACTGGTATCGTTATTATGGACAATTGGGATTTTTGGATGGAAAAGAAGGGAAGATATATATTTATCTTCAGGCATATTGGTATCGATTTATAGTAGATGCGAAATTATATGAATTAGAGAGAAAGAAGGATATATAGAGGTGCGTCGTCTTAAAATATTAATTTTAAATATCTTGTCAATTCCATATCGGATACTGTTTACCCATATTTCTGTTTTTGCAGGTATACAGGATAGTGTAGTAGAAAGAAGGGCAGCGATTTGCAAAGGTGTGAGATTTTATAGAAGTCGTATTGGGAAATATTCATATGTTGGAAACAACACCTTTATAACTAATACTCATATTGGAAATTTTACGTCTATTTCAGGAGAGTGTTACATTGGAGGAACGAGCCATCCGATTCATTGGGTTTCAACATCTTCAGTTTTTCATAAGTGGAAAAATATTTTACATAAAAATTTTTCTGATTTTGAATATGATATTTTTCAAGAAACTCAGATTGGTAACGATGTATGGATAGGACAGGGGGCAAAGATAAAGGCTGGAGTAAAAATTCATGACGGTGCAGTGATCGGTATGGGTTCAGTTGTAACAAAGAATGTTGGGCCATATGAAGTTTGGGGTGGAAATCCGGCAAAGTGTATTAAGAAAAGGTTTGACGAAGATACAATTGAAAGATTACTTGCAAAGGAATGGTGGAATTGGGATGATTCGGCAATTCAATCGAAAGCTTGTTATATGAATGATATACATATTTTTTTGGGAGAAGATGAATAATGAAAAAAAAGCTTTTAATATTGTCAATTTATCCAGCTCCTTACAGAGTGGAGGTTATTGATAGTTTCCATAAGTATTTTGATGTGAAAGTTTTTTTTGAAAAAAGTACCGGAGATTCGAGAGACGCGGTATGGTTTAAAAAAGGAAATTATTATACTTTGGATAATATAAATGGAAATAATACTTTTAAAGATTGTATAAAGGATCTCAAAGAAAACAATTTAGTATTGATATATGACTATTCAACTAAATGCGCATTAAAGCTCATTTTGAGATGTATTCAAAGAAATATCCCATATGTTATTAATGCGGATGGTGTTATGCTTACAAAACACGGGAATTTTGTAACAAATATGATAAAAAGCATTGTAGTTTCAAAAGCAGCAGGCTGTTTTGCCAGCGGTGATTTGGCAAAAAACTATTTTATGAGGTATGGTGCAAAAGAAAAGAATATTTATTTACATACTTTTTCAACATTACATACGAATGACATTCAGAAATTTCCAGTGGATCTAAAAACAAAAAATAAAATACGTGCGGAATTAGGTCTTGCGCAATCGAAATTTATAGCAATTGCTGTTGGAAGATTTATTCCATTAAAGAGATATGCAGAGTTAATTACTGAATGGACTAAGATGCCGGAGGATTATTTACTTTTATTAATTGGTGGAGGGGAAGAAGAAAATAAGTATCGCCAGATTATAGAGGAACTTCATATTCAAAATGTACAGATAGAGGGATTTTATCAAAAGGAAGAATTAAAGCGTTTTTATATGGCAAGCGATGTGTTTGTCCACCCAACAAGCTATGATGTCTGGGGGCTTGTGGTTAATGAAGCTATGGCTGCTGGTTTACCGACGGTTATATCCGATCATTGTGTGGCAGGTCTGGAGCTTATTAAAGATGGAGAGAATGGTTTTATTGTCCCTATGGGTAACGATAAGTCACTTTGCGACAAAGTCAAAAATTTGCATGATGTTCCAGAACTTTATAAAAAGATGTGTCAAGCTTCTCTTGATACAATAGCTGATTATACAATAGAAAATATGGCTTCTGTTCATATAGAAGCTGTGAGGGAGATTTTAAAAATTGATAGTAATACGAATTAATGCAGACGATTTTGGGTTAAATAGCTCTTGTACAAAAGCCATATGCGAAGCTTTTGAAAAGAAGCTTATAACAGATACTACGATGGTAGCCAATGGTTCTGCTTTTGATGAAGCAGTGGAAGCGATAAAACAATACAACATGGGAAAAAAAATAGGAATTCATTTTAATTTGACGGAGGGGATACCGCTTACTTCAAAAATTAAAGAATGTGATTCGTTTGTTAAAGAAGGGGTTTATCAGGGTAAAATTAATAGAAATAAATGGTTAAACAAAAAGGAACGAGAAGCGGTTTATGAAGAATTAACAGCTCAAGTCATGCGATTGAAAGAAGCTGAGATTAATATAACACACGCGGATTCACATCATCACATTCATACATGTGCGTTTATTGCACCAATCGTCAAACGTGTATGCAAGGAACAGGGGATAGAGAAGATTAGATTACATCGGAATATTGGATCAATTTCAATAATTAAAAGGATAATAAAAAAAATATATAATATATGGCTAATGGCTAGTGGATTTAAAACTGTAAAATATTTTGGTTCAATGGAAGATGTTGAAAATATTGGTATAAAAGATCAGTTAGAAATTATGGTTCATCCAGAATATAATAAAAACGGACAACTCATCGATAAAACAGATGAGAAAAACGGTCAGGCAATTGGAAAGATATTAAGGAGACAAAAAGGGAATTATATATTAAAAGGATATAGTGATTTGTGATGCAGATAATTTATGGTTATTCAAATTGTACAGATAAAAAATATAGAGAAATAGTTAGCAAAAATAATGTTGCGGTATTGATGCCAGATCAGAAATATCATGGATTATTGATTAAAGGTTTTTCAAAAAATGATGTGTGTGTAAAATGTTTATCAGGCTTACCTGTTAATAGGGCTGTGACGAAAAAAAAGCTTATTAATGAAAAAGATGAGCAAGAGGGAAATGCATATTTTCACTATTACACAACGTTAAATATCCCAGGAGTCCGTCAGGGAATGATTTTTGCTGCCGCATTGTGGAACGCACTTCGTACAAAAAAGACAAAAGAGACATATGCTATATGTGATTGCTTAAACATTGCTAATGCATATGGTATGCTAATTGGCTGTAAGTTGCGAAAAATTCCAATTATTACAATAGTGACTGATTTGCCGGATATGATGAGTGAGAATATTTTGTTGCGAAGAATAAACAATTCTTTATTTAATCATATGAATGGATTTATTTTTCTGACAGAGCAGATGAATCAACGGTTAAATAAAAAAAATAAGCCCTATATTGTATTAGAAGGGCATGTTGACTCTGAAGCAAGATACTTTGAATCAAACAGAGCATGGGAATTAGAGTCAGGAAAGAAAATAGTAATTTATGCTGGAAGTATTTTTAAATTATATGGAATACAAAATCTTGTAGAGGGATTTCTAAAAGCTAGTATATCAAATGCTGAATTGTGGATTTACGGTGATGGTGATTATAAAGATGAACTGGTTGAAATTGCCAAAACCGATCCTCGGGTAAAATATTTTGGGGTTAAGCCGAATGCAGAGATTGTGAATGCCGAAAGGAAGGCCGCATTGCTTGTAAATCCAAGACCAATTGCGCCGGAATATACGAAATATTCATTTCCGTCTAAAAATATGGAATATATGGCATCAGGAACCCCTCTTTTAACGACTAGATTACCCGGAATGCCGAAAGAATATTATCCGTTTATTTATTTGATCAACGATGAATCGCCGGAAGGAATAGCAAATGTTTTAGCAGAAACATTAAATGTACCGTTCAGTGAAAGAAAAGAAAAGGCAGAAAGGGCGCGGGATTTTGTTATGAAACATAAAACAAATGTAGAACAGGCGAGGAAAATAGCGCGCTTTTTGAAGAAAAGGTTTTAGAAAAATGAATAGTAAATTTAATAATATTATTTGGAAATTGATATATACTCTTCCGATTTTATATATCATTATGCCAATTATTTCACGAATTATAAGTACATATTTTACGACATATGCATATATGTTAATTCTTGTTCTAATTATTGTAGGGATTGTTTTATCAAAGGGTGCTAATTCATTAAATAAATACTGTGGAGGAGTAATACTACCATTTATTCTATATAATGCGTTAACTTTTGTGAATCGATCAGAATCATTAGTGCTATGGGGCTATTCTGTTCTCTTAAGCTTACTTCCTATAATTTTGGGCTATTTTATAGTGTATCAGAGGCAAAAAGACATCAAGTATTACAAAAATATTATTCTTTTTGCGTTTGGAGCGACATTACTCACTACATGTATAGGGTTAATCAGATTTCCATACGCAGCAAGAATCTTGGCTACAATTGAAACACCAGATGCAACTAATGCTATCTTATATACATGGAATAATATTGGAGGATATGAATTTGTATATATGGCTGTTTTGTTGTATCCACTTTTGATTTTA
>ENA-OXEV01000176-OXEV01000176.1-human-gut-metagenome-genome-assembly--contig:-NODE-176-length-38166-cov-10.598_pt1 | contig 38166 bp, 25 predicted proteins | sample MGYA00249833_ERZ652260 | MGnify/ENA primary metagenome ERZ652260 (study PRJEB26925, sample SAMN05826808) | human gut metagenome | biome: ENVO:2100002; feature: ENVO:00000062; material: ENVO:00002003...
ACCACTTGGAGTGGTAGTAGGAAATCAAAGCAAACCAGCAAGCCCCCTTAGGGGCTAAGCCGGAGTAAGGAAGCGCTGAGTAAGCCCCTTTAGGGGCAGCTGTGGATGTGGTGCAGTTGGCAGACCTTCAGTGCGCCTTCCGGGCGCAAGCAGGTAATAGCCCCTTATAGGGGCAGAACAAGCCACCGGCTAAGCCGGTGGTCTTGACTCATCATGGTGAAAATAGTTAAAAATTTACCCAGAACTGGAAAATTTTAACCAAAAATTGGAAAATAATAAATTGATAAAAATTTAAGTGAGGGAGTATAATCCCATATATAAATATGGTATGTCAGAAAGGAGAAAAAAGGTGAAAAAGAAAGCTTTGTACAAAAAGTGGATGTCAATGCTGCTTGCCGGTGTAGTGACAACAACAGGTTTCATGGGGGGAACGGTAACACTAAGAGCAGCAGAAACAACAAATTGGGTTGGAGATGAAGGACTGAGCGGAACAGCGGACGCTCCAAAACCGGACGATGTAGTGCCGGATGCGAATCAGTTCCGGTATCAGAAAGAAGAGTTGGCAGCATTCTGTCATTTTGGACCGAATACATTCAATGAGATTGAATGGGGAGAACATTATGGGGATAAAGCACCAAGTGAAATTTTTAAATTGAAAAAAGATTTTGATGCAGAAACCCTAGTCAACACATTGAAAGAAGCTGGATTTAAAAAGTTGATTGTGACTGCAAAACATCATGATGGATTCTGTATCTGGGACAGTGAACATACAGAATATGATGTAAAAGCATCTGGATATCAGGATGCAAAGGGTGAATCTGATATTTTAGCAGAAATCTCTGCGGCATGTACAGAAGCTAATATGGATATGGGCTTGTATTTGTCACCATGGGATATTCATGATGATAGTTATGGATATAAAGATAAAGATGGGAAGGCTTTGGTTGAAGAAGTAACAGAAAATGGTCACAAGGTGAATAGACCAATTGATGGACATGACTGGAACTGGGTTTATGAAAATGATGCAGAAGATTATAATAAATACTATCAATCACAGTTAGAAGAAATTTTAAGTAATCCTAAATATGGAAATAATGGAAAATTTGTAGAAGTATGGATGGATGGAGCGAAGGGCAGTGGCTCTGGATATCAGGAATATACCTTTAAAGAGTGGTTTGAGACAATTCAGAAATACGAAGGTAAAGGAGTAGACGGACGGGATGCAGATTGTATGTTGTTTGGAGCAAATGATTATACAACTGTACGCTGGATTGGAAATGAAAATGGTATAGCAGGAAAAGATACCTGGTCAAAATCTAATGTGGATACACAAAAGGGTACAATAGATAGCAATGCTCAAGGTGGTGCTACAATCGGGTTTGAGAATGGAAATAAGTGGACCGTTCCGGAAGCAGATGCTCGTATCACATCAGGATGGTTCTGGGGAACTAAAAAGAATACGCCAAAGACAATGGACGAATTGAGTAATATGTACTTTAATTCAGTAGGACATAATGCTACATTGCTTTTGAACGTGCCACCGAATGATCAAGGAACTGTAGATCAGGCAATTCTGGATCGTGTGTCAGAATTTGGAAAGAATATCAAAGAGACATTTGATGAAAACTTAGCAAAAGCAGAGGGGGCATCTGTAAAAGTATCGTCCGTTAGAGAAAATGCAGAAACATTCAAGCCAGGAAATATGACTGATGAGAAGGATGACACGTACTGGACAACGGATGATGGAACAAAAACAGGAGAAATTTTGATTGACCTGGGTGAGAAAAAGAATTTTGATGTGGTCTCTATTGAGGAAGCCATCCAGAACGGTCAAAGAATTAATGATTATAAAGTAGAATATAGAGAAGGAACAGAGGGTGAATGGACTCTATTAGAAAAAGGGCAGACGATTGGTGCAAAACGTCTTTGCAGAACGAGTGAAACTTCTGCACGTCAAATTAAGATTACAGTGACAACTCCAGATGGTAAAGTTCCGATGATTAGTGAAGTTGGTGTGTACAAGTCTACAGAGGACATGGAAAAACCAAATCCGATACCAAAAGGAATGGAAGTCATTGATGTTACAGACAAAGATGTGGCTGATGGAAAAGGTTTTAAATTTACTGGAACATGGCATGATGAAAATCAGCCGCAGTACATCAATGGAACTAACACCTGGGCAAATGCAGGAGCAGAATTAGAACTGAAATTCCACGGGACAAAAGCTTATTTCTTTGGTACAGTAGATCCGGGACATGGAACGGTGGAGATTACAGTAGATGATGGAAAACCAGTTACAGTAAATACAGAGGCATCTAAGCGTGCGGTTGGGCAGAGATGGTTTGAGACTCCTGATTTGAAAGACGGAGATCATACGATCAAATTAAAAGTTACTGGAAAAGCAGCAGGAATTGAAGCGGCTGCAGTTATCAATAATGGTGGAAAAGGTATGATTGAGTTGGAAGAGGATGCCTATACCATGAATGAAAAAGAGACGAAGAATCTGAAAATCAAACGTGTTGGTGGAACAGAAGGAGAAATTACAGCTAAGTTGCAGCCAAATCCAGGAACTGCAATTCAGGATGATTTTAATACAGATTTGAATCCGGTAGTTACATTGAAATCAGGTGAAAAAGAAACAACTGCTAAAGTAGAAACAAGAAGAAATACAAATAAAACAGGAGATCGGTATTTCACGGCTGAAATTACAGATGTAAGTGGAGGCGCAATCCTTGGCTTTAATAAAAAAGCAAAGATTACTATCAAAGATATGGAGAGCAATGAAAACGCATTGGCTAATCTTGTCAAGGAATGTGAAACTTATAAAAGTGACTGGTTCCGTTCAGGATGGGATGCATTTGAAGCGGCACTGAAAAATGCAAAAGCAGTCTTAGAGAAACAGGGAGCAACACTGGAGGAAAAAAATAAGGCAGCAGCAACACTGCAGACAGCAAAAGATGAATTGGTAAAACGTGAAAAATATACAGGAGAAGATCCGTTTGTATTCCCATGGAGGAAGAATTCCAATGCCACATTAGAAGCTGAGTTTGCAGAATTACATAATACAGGTGGGGCTGAGGAACAATGGAAACTTTCGGTTTCAGATGGTGAATGGGCAAGTAATAAGAAGTTTATAAATTGTCTGAATCAGGGAGATACGATTACCGTTCCTTATAAGGTAGAAAAGCCGGGAACCTACAGTGTGGAATTGACTTATAGAAGTGGATCTTCAACAAACAGTCTTGCATGGGAAGATAGTGCAGGAAATATCAAATCTGGTTCTGTAGTGGCAGGAAATGATGATTCTAAAGTTACAAAAACTGTTACGTTTGATATGGTGGCAGAAAAGGCAGGAGAAGGTGTGTTGACATTGAAAGGACACACAAAAGATGCACCACAGTTAGACAAGTTTGAAATCACACCGAAAGATGTAAAACTGGCTGAATTTACAGTTAATGCATCTGTCGAAGGCGAAGGTGGTGCAATTACACCGAGTGGAGAAACAAAAGTAACAGAAGGTGAAAATGTAGAATTCAAGATCACACCGGACAAGACACACAAGGTGGCAGATGTTCTGGTAAATGGTGAGTCTGTAGGCGCTGTCACATCTTATACATTAAAAGATGTGAAGGAAAATGCAACGGTTGTTGCTAAATTTGTTCCGGCAGCATATACAGAAGAAAACCGTTTCAATTTCCCGACAGAAGTAAATGGAACAGCAATCACAGCAGAGGCAGAGCATTTTGAACTGAAGAACACTGGGGAAAATGAAGAATGGCCATTGCAGGTATCTCCAGCTGACTGGGCAAGCAATGGATACTTTGTAAATGCCATGAACAGTGGAGATCAGATCATCTTACCATATCATGCAGAAAAGCCGGGAAAATATAAAGCAACAGTACAGTTCCGCAGTGGTGATACAAACAATGGACTGACATGGGCGGAAAAAGACAATAAGATCGCACCACAGACAGAGGTTGTAAAAATAGGTGCAGGAGATCAGGCGAAAGCAACACATACACAGGATATTGAATTTGTAGTAAATGAAGCCGGAGACGGTACTTTGGTATTTACAGCACCGGAAAAGAATGCGCCACAGCTTGATAAATTTGACATTACTCTGGTAGAAGAAAAAGCGCCAGTTGTAGTGAACAAAGATGCATTGAAAGCAGCAATCGATGCAGCCAAAGAAGCGCTGAAAGAAGAGGATAAGTATACAGAAGAGTCTGTCAAAGCCCTGAAAGATGTAGTAGCAGAAGCAGAAAAAGTAATGGCAGATGAGAAAGCAACACAGGAAAGCGTAGATGCGGCTAAAACAGCAGTAGAAGAAGCTACAAAAGGTCTGGCAGAAAAACCAGCGCCGGAAGTAAACAAAGATGCACTGAAAGCAGCGATCAACACAGCAAAAGAAGCGTTGAAAGAAGAGGACAAGTATACAGAAGAGTCCGTGAAAGCGCTGAAAGATGCAGTAGTAGAAGCAGAAAAAGTAGTGGCAGATGAAAACGCAACACAGGAAAGTGTAGATGCGGCTACAACAGCAGTGGAAGAAGCTACAAGAGGTCTGGCAGAAAAACCAGCGGTACCGGAAGTGAACAAAGATGCACTGAAAGCAGCGATTGAAAAGGCAGAAGATGTCTTGGAAAATCTGGAGGAGGATGCATATACACCAGAATCTGTAGAGGCGCTCAAAGGTGCGCTGGAAACAGCAAAAGGAGTATTTGATAATACAGATGCAGTTCAGGCAGAAGTAGATCAGGCAGCAGAAGCAATCGAAACAGCAATTTCAGGTCTGACTGTAAAACCGGCGCCAGAAGCAGACAAAACTGCTTTGAAAGCAGCACTGGCAGAGGCAGCACAGAAACTGGAAAATGCAGAGAGCTTTACAGAAGAATCCGTAAACGCATTGAAAGAAGCAATGGATCTTGCGCAGAGCGTACTGGATAATCCAGAGGCAAACCAGGCAGAAGCGGATGCAGCAACAACAGCTGTGCGGACAGCAATTGAAAATCTGCAGGAAAAACCACCGGTACAGAAAGAATTTACGATCACAGCAGTTGCACATGGCGGTGGAACCATTGATCCAAGCGGTGCAGTGAAAGTAGAAGAAGGAAAAGATCAGGTATTTACAATCCAACCATATGAAGGATTTGAAGTAAAAGAAGTATTTGTAAATGGAGAATCCGTTGGAGCTGTTACAGAGTACAAATTTGAGGCAGTTCGTGCAGATGCAAGCATTGAAGTATTCTTCGCAGAAAAAGAAGCAGTACAGGCTGACAAGACAAAACTCAACGAGTCCATTGCAGCAGCAGAAGAACTTCTGAAACATGCAGAGGACTATGTTCCGGAAGATGTTCAGAATCTGATGGAAGTACTGGATGCAGCGAAAGCAGTAGCAGCAGATCCGGCAGTGACACAGGAAACAGTGGATGCGGCACAGAATGCACTGGATGCAGCAATGAATATTGCGCCGATCCAGAAAGAGTTTGCAATTATGGCAGCAGCAGGAGAGGGCGGAAGCATCACTCCATGCGGTACTGTAAAGGTAGAACGCGGCATGAGCCAGACATTTGCGATCCAGCCAAAAGAAGGATATGTGATCAGTGATGTTCTTGTAAATGGACAGTCTGTTGGTGCAGTGGCAGAGTATACATTCTGTGATGTGAATGCAGATGCCAATATTACGGCGCTCTTCCAGAAAGCAGCTGTTTCTACAGATAAATCACAGCTTACAGCTGTCATAAAAGAAGCAGAGGAACGTCTGGAACAGGCAGATAAGTACACAGAAGAGACTGTAAAAGCACTTCAGAAAGAGGTGGAGGCAGCGCAGTTTATTCTTGCAGACAAAGAGGCGTCTCAGGCAGACATTGATGCAGCAGTACAGAAAGTAAGAACTGCCATCGATGCACTGGAGGAAAAAGCACAGACTGAGAAACCGGAAAATCCAGACAACAATAAACCGGACAACAAACCAGACAACAAGCCGGGAAATGGAAACAATGGCGGACAAAACAACAATGGAAACAATAATCAGTCTTCCACACAGAAACCGTCAGCAGGAACTCCAAACAAAGCAGTGAAGACGGGAGATGCAACTCCGATCGCCGGAGCAGTATCCGGACTTCTTGCAGGAGGAGCAGCGCTTCTGGCATTCCTGAAAAGACGCAGATAAATAACAAACAAAAAATTCTTCCTAAATAAAATAGCAGTGCTCCGTGCCGGAAGGTATGGGGCACTGTTTTGTGATTCAGGAAATTTGTTTGTTTTTTGGAAATTTTTGAATGAAATATTTGTTGGCAGAACAGTTCTTGTTATTGTTCACACTATTCCCCGCCTATCCATGCGCGATCGTCGTGTCTGCGCACTCCAGTTCTGGGCAGATTTACAGAAAATTTTTAGTATGCTACAATAAAAATTAACAGCTAGAAAAACAAGAAAGATACTTGGGAGGAACTGACATGGAAAAGTGGTTTGTGTCCATGAAGAAAGCGGATTTTACGCAGATTGCGGAAAAATATCATATTTCCCCGATCATCGCGCGCCTGATCCGAAATAGGGATATTTTAGGCGATCAGAATATTGACTATTATTTAAATGGAACGATTGCAGATCTGCACGATGGGATGCTGATGAAAAATATGGATACGGCAGTGGAGATTCTGGAGGAAAAAATCCGGGAAGGCGAAAAGATCCGTGTGATCGGAGATTATGATATCGACGGAGTCAATGCGACGTATATTTTGAAAACAGGATTAGAAAGTCTGGGAGCTTTGGTGGATACGGATATTCCGGATCGGATGAAGGATGGATACGGCCTCAATCAGATGCTCATTGACAGGGCATTGGAGGACGGTGTAGATACGATCATTACCTGTGACAATGGGATCGCAGCCGCTTCAGAGATTGCTTACGGGAAAGCGCAGGGGATGACGATCATTGTGACAGATCACCATGAAGTACCTTATCTGGAAGCAGGAGGAGAGAAAGAATATCTGATTCCCGGTGCAGATGCAGTGGTCAACCCGCATTTACCGGGAGATCCTTATCCGTTTAAAGGTCTGTGCGGTGCTGCAGTTGCGTATAAAGTGGTGGAAGCATTATATAATGTCATGGGACAGGATGCAGATGATGTAGATTTTCTGATGGAAAATGTGGCGATTGCGACCGTGGGGGATGTAATGGATCTGGTGGATGAGAACCGGATTTTTGTAAAACAGGGACTTGAAATGCTGAAACGCACTCAAAACGAAGGACTCAAAGCGCTGATGGAATGTACCCAGGTACCGACAGAGCGACTTTCGGCTTATCACATCGGATTTGTCATTGGACCGTGCATTAACGCCAGTGGACGGTTAGATACGGCAAAGCGGGCATTGGAGCTCCTTGAGGTGAAGAACAGAAGAGAAGCTGTCATGATGGCAGAAGATTTAAAAGCATTGAATGACAGCCGTAAGGAAATGACAGAAAAAGGGGTAGGGCAGGCAGTCGAACAGATCGAGACAACGGATTTGAAAGAGGATCGAGTGCTGGTTGTGTATCTGCCGGACTGTCATGAGAGTATTGCGGGAATCATTGCCGGAAGACTGAAAGAAAAATATTATAAACCGGTGTTTGTTCTGACGCAGGGAGAACATGGCGTCAAAGGGTCCGGGCGTTCTATTGAAAGCTACCATATGTTTGAGGAAATGTGCAAATGCAGGGCGTTATTCACAAAATTCGGAGGCCATAAGCTGGCGGCAGGGCTATCTCTGGAAGAGGAGAATGTGGAACGTTTCCGCAGAACGATCAATGAACTCTGTGAGCTGACCAGTCAGGATCTGATGCCGAAGGTATCCATTGACATGCAGCTTCCTCTTGCGTATGTAACAGAAGAGCTGATTGAAGAACTGGAACTTCTGGAGCCTTTCGGGAAAGGAAATACAAAGCCGTTGTTTGCGGAAAAAAACTTAAAAGTACAGAATCTCCGGATCATCGGGAAGAATCAGAACGTCCTGAAATTTCAGGTTTTGGATCAGGCCGGGCGGAAAATGGAAGCCATTTATTTTGGAGAGGTACAGGAGTGTATGGAGTATCTGCAGACAAAAGAAAAGGTATCTCTGACATTTTACCCATCGGTCAATGAATACCGGGGGAATAAAACCATACAGATTACAGTGGTAAATTATCAATAATGATGATATACTAATCCATATGGAATTTTTACGATGGAAAAGAAAAAGGGGGATTTGATATGGCAGGTACGCTGGAATATGAACTTCTGAACAAAAATCTGGAGATGGTGGATGGGCACGCCGTGAAAGCACCTGAAGATTATCAAAACCCTGAGCAGTTATATGACGCATTGATTGCAAGGGTGAGAAAATATCATCCGTCTGCGGATATTTCTCTGATCGAGAAAGCTTATCAGCTTTCCAGAGAGGCTCACAAGGAGCAGGTGCGAAAGTCCGGAGAGCCCTATATCATCCATCCGCTCTGGGTGGGGATCATTCTGGCTGATTTGGAGATGGATAAAGAGACGATCGTGGCAGGGATGCTCCATGATACGGTGGAAGATACTGAGATGACAGTGGAGGATATCACAAGAGAATTTGGAGAAGAAGTCGCACTTCTGGTAGACGGGGTCACCAAGTTGGGTCAGCTGTCTTATTCGAAAGATAAGCTGGAAGTACAGGCGGAGAATCTCAGAAAGATGTTTCTGGCTATGGCAAAGGACATCCGTGTCATCATCATCAAGCTGGCAGACCGTCTGCATAATATGCGGACGCTGGAGTTTATGATTCCGGCAAAACAGAAGGAAAAAGCCAGAGAGACGATGGATATTTACGCTCCGATCGCTCAGAGACTTGGAATCTCCAAGATTAAGACGGAGCTGGATGATCTCTCTTTGAAATATTATCAGCCGGAAGTGTATTTCCAGCTGGTGAAAGATTTGAATGAGCGAAAGACCGAGCGGGAAGAGTTTGTACAGCAGATCGTGGCAGAAGTTTCTCATCATATGGAGAACGCCCATATCCAGGCCAAGGTGTACGGAAGAGTGAAGCATTTCTTCAGTATTTATAAGAAGATGGTGAATCAGAACAAGACGTTGGATCAGGTATACGACCTGTTTGCAGTACGGATCATCGTGGATTCTGTGAAGGACTGCTATGCAGCTCTGGGCGTGATCCATGAGATGTACACTCCGATTCCGGGGCGGTTTAAAGACTATATCGCCATGCCAAAAGCCAATATGTATCAGTCACTGCATACCACGCTGATGGGACCGGCAGGGCAGCCGTTTGAGATCCAGATCCGTACGGAAGAGATGCACAAGACGGCAGAGTATGGTATTGCCGCTCACTGGAAATATAAAGAAAGCGGTGGCCCGGCGAAGAATAATAAGAGCCGGGAAGAAGAAAAGTTAAGCTGGCTTCGTCAGATTCTGGAGTGGCAGAGAGACATGTCAGATAATCGGGAGTTTTTAAGTCTCTTAAAAGGCGATCTGGATCTGTTTGCAGAAGATGTGTATTGTTTTACTCCAAACGGAGATGTGAAGAACCTGCCAAATGGTTCTACTCCGGTGGATTTTGCCTATGCGATCCACAGTGCGGTGGGCAACAAGATGGTAGGAGCCCGTGTCAACGGCAAGCTGGTCAATATTGACTATAAGATCCAGAACGGAGACCGGATTGAGATTCTGACTTCTCAGAATTCCAAAGGACCGAGCCGTGACTGGCTGAATATTGTAAAGAGTACGCAGGCAAAGAACAAGATCAATCAGTGGTTTAAGCATGAGTTTAAGGAAGAAAATATCATCCGCGGAAAAGAACTGATCGCCGCATATTGCAAGTCCAAGTCTCTGACCCAGGCAGATCTGATGAAGCCCAAGTATCTGCAGATCGTCCAGAGAAAGTATGGATTCCGTGACTGGGATGCGGTTCTGGCGGCTATCGGGCACGGCGGTTTAAAAGAAGGTCAGGTGGTCAACCGTCTGGTAGAAGAGTATGGAAAAGATCACAAAAAAGAGATTACAGACGCGACGATCCTGGAGAAGATTTCTGAGGCAAATAATCAGAAAGTCCACATTGCAAAATCGAAAAGCGGAATCGTAGTCAAAGGAATCGATGATATGGCAGTGCGGTTCTCCAAATGCTGCAATCCGGTTCCGGGCGATGAGATCGTCGGATTTGTGACCAGAGGAAGAGGGATGACGATCCACCGTACGGACTGTGTAAATATGCTGCATCTGTCTGCTGCGGAGAGGGAGCGTCTGATCGATGCAGAGTGGGAGAATAACGCGGAGACGGAAGGCGGCGGACAGTATCTGGCAGAGCTGAAGATGTATGCAAACGACAGGCAGGGACTGCTTCTGGATGTAACGAAGGTATTTACAGAAGAAAAAATCGATGTCAGATCTATGAATACACGAACCAGCAAAAAAGGAACCGCTACACTGGAAATGGGATTTATTGTAAAGGGCAGAGAACAGCTGAATCTTATTATAAAAAAACTGCGCAACGTAGAAGGGGTTCTGGATATTGAACGGACAGCGGGGTAGAGAAAAATGAGAATCAAAAAATTTGTGATAGGAATGGTCGGCACCAACTGCTATGTGGTGTACAATGAAAATACAAAAGAATGTTTTGTTGTGGATCCGGCGGCACCATCTGCGCCGCTTGTCGAATTCATCCGGACAGAAGGTCTTCAGTTGCAGGGAATCCTTCTGACACATGGTCATTTTGATCATATTATGGGAATTGACGCACTGCGCAGGGAATGGTCAGTTCCTGTCTATGCCAGTGTACTGGAGCAGAAGGTTCTGACAGATACCAATGTGAATCTGTCTGCTGCATATGGAGCGGGCTATGTGTTTGCGGACGCCAAGTTTCTGGAAGATGGGGCATCTCTCGCACTTGCAGGATATCAGATCCGTATGATCTCCACTCCGGGGCATACGGCGGGAGGATGCTGTTATTATATAGAAGAAGAGAAGGTTCTTTTCAGCGGAGATACACTGTTTGCAGGATCTGTTGGAAGAACAGATTTTCCGACAGGCAGTATGAGTACACTGGTGCGTTCGGTAAAAGAGCGATTGCTGAGCCTTCCGGAAGATACGCAGGTGTATCCGGGACATATGGAGGCAACAACGATTGGATTTGAAAAGGAGAATAATCCGTTTTTATAAGAAAACGGAAGAGAAATATGATGATACAGATCAGCAGTAAAGATACGTTATATATGTATAATTTATATCATATTGTGAAGGCTTTTTTCCCGAATGAGGAGATCAGCCAGAATCTGGACGAAAAGCAGGAATCTCTGGTTTCAGTGAAGCTGGAAGAGGATTCTTGCTTTTATGTTCCTGTTTCAGAAATTGCAGACTGTCCGGACCGCCAGGATGGAAAGAAGAAGGTGACAAAGATTGTCTATGACTGGCTGTCAAAAGTGACCGGACGAACACTTGCCTGGGGGATGCTGACAGGTGTCAGACCGACAAAGCTGGCTATGCAGAAACTGGAAGCCGGTATGAGCCGAAAAGAAGTCTGCACATTTTTAGAGCAGGAGTACGGAGTCAGTAACCAGAAGGCAGAACTTGGCATTGCGATTGCAGAGCGGGAAAAAGAGCTGCTTGGCAGACTGGACTATGAACAGGGATTCAGTCTCTATGTAGGGATTCCGTTTTGTCCAAGCATCTGTTCGTACTGTTCTTTCAGTTCGTCCCCTCTGGCGGAGTGGGAAGACCGGGTAGATGATTATTTAAAGGCGCTCTGTCAGGAAATCCGGGCACTGGGAGAGCGGGCAGAAGAAAGAAAGCTTAATACGATCTATATCGGAGGAGGGACTCCGACAACACTGGAGGCAGAGCAACTTTTTGAGCTTTTGGATACGATACAGAAGTCGTTTTCATTTGAGTATCTGCAGGAGTTTACGATCGAAGCGGGAAGACCGGACAGCATTACAAGAGAAAAGCTGGAAGTAATGCGAAGATTTCCGGTGACCAGGATTTCTGTCAATCCCCAGACCATGCAGCAAAAGACGCTGGATCTGGTGGGGAGAAAACACACCGTACAGGATGTAAAAGATATTTTTCATGCAGCCAGAGAGCTTGGATTTGACAATATCAACATGGATCTGATCGCAGGACTTCCGGGAGAGACGGCGGAGGATATGAGGGATACGCTTTGTCAGATTGAAGAGCTTTCGCCGGACAGTCTGACGGTTCATGCGCTGGCGATCAAGCGGGCGGCGAAGTTCGGCCAGGAGCAGCGCAAGATTGATCTGCATTCTGAGATCGAACAGATGGTAGAAGAGAGTGCCAGGGCGGCAGAACGCATGGGACTTGTGCCGTATTATCTGTACCGGCAGAAAAATATTGCGGGAAATTTTGAAAATGTTGGATATGCAAAGGTTGACAAAGCCGGAATATACAATATACTTATTATGGAAGAAAAACAGACGATCCTTGCAGCAGGGGCAGGTGCCTCCACAAAGATCGTGCTTCCGGAGAAGATCCGTCTGGACAATGGACGGGAGACGAATCTGATCCGCATAGAAAATGTGAAAAATATTACGGAGTATGAAAGCCGTATTGATGAGATGATAGAGAGAAAAGGAGAATGGTTATGGCGCTGAAAAAGAAACCGGTAACCGGAATGAAAGATATGATGCCGGCGGAGATGGAGATCCGCGATTATGTGATCGGACAGATCAAAGAGACATACCGCGCATTTGGATTCTCATCCATTGAGACTCCATGTGTAGAGCACATTGAAAATCTCTGCAGCAAACAGGGCGGAGACAATGAAAAACTGATCTTCAAGATTTTAAAAAGAGGAGAAAAGCTGAAGATCGAAGAAGCAAAAGAAGAAAAAGATGTTGTGGACGGAGGACTTCGTTACGATCTGACAGTACCGCTGTCCAGATACTATGCGAACAATGCAAATGAACTCCCGTCTCCGTTTAAAGCACTTCAGATGGGAAATGTCTGGAGAGCGGACAGACCGCAGAGGGGACGATTCCGTCAGTTTATGCAGTGTGATATCGATATTCTGGGAGAGCCAGGTAATCTGGCAGAGATCGAGCTGATCCTGGCAACGACGACGCTGCTTGGAAAACTGGATTTTAAAAACTTTACGATCCGTATCAATGACAGAAGAATTTTAAAAGCAATGGCAGCATACAGCGGATTTGCAGAGAGTGATTATGAAAATGTATTCATCATCCTGGACAAGATGGACAAGATCGGTCTGGATGGTGTGGCAGCAGAATTAGAGGAAAACGGATATGCGAAAGAGTCTGTGGAAAAATATTTGCAGTTATTCAAAGAGATTACGAATGACGTGGAAGGCGTACGTTACTGTAAAGAAAAACTGGAAGGCTTTCTTGCGGATGACGCGGCGGCTTCGCTTGAGACCATCATCACATGTGTAGAGAGTGCGAAAGAAGCGGATTTCCGTATGAAATTTGATCCTACACTGGTTCGCGGAATGTCCTATTACACAGGAACGATCTTTGAGATTTCCATGGATGAATTCGGCGGTTCTGTCGGCGGCGGCGGGCGCTATGACGAGATGATCGGAAAATTCACCGGACAGAATACACCTGCAGTCGGATTTTCCATCGGATTTGAACGGATTGTCATGCTGCTTTTAGAACGAGGATATCAGGTACCGACAGCCGCACAGAAGAAAGCATTTCTGATCGACAAGAAGATGCCGAAGGAAGGTATGCTCAAGATCCTAAATCTGGCAAAAGCAGAGCGCGCACTTGGAAAACAGGTGATGATCGTCAACATGAAGAAAAATAAAAAGTTCCAGAAAGAACAGCTGATGGAACAGGGATATACAGAGATTGTAGACTGCTATGCTGACAATGTGGAGCAGTTGTAGAGAAGAAGGGAGAAACAGAGAAATGGCAGAATCAATGCAGGGACTCAAAAGAACACACCGATGCGGGGAACTGTCCAGTGCAAACATTGGAGAGAAAGTAACCGTCATGGGATGGGTACAGAAGAACAGAAATAAAGGCGGAATCGTATTTATGGATCTGCGTGACCGCTCCGGAATCCTTCAGATTGTATTTGAGGGAGAAGAGCAGGCAGAGCTGATGGAAAAAGCTGCAAAATTAAGAAGTGAGTTTGTAGTTGCGGTTGTAGGAGATGTGGAGAAGAGAAGCGGTGCAGTCAATGAAAACCTGGCAACAGGAGAGATTGAAGTGCGTGCTGAAGAACTTCGCATCCTCTCAGAATCCGAGGTACCGCCGTTCCAGGTGGAAGAAAACAGCAAGACAAAGGAAGAACTTCGTCTGAAATATCGTTATCTGGATTTAAGAAGACCGGATCTTCAGAGAAACCTGCGTATGAGAAGTCAGGTCACAACACTGGCACGTCAGTTTTTCGCAGAAGAAGGCTTCCTTGAGATCGAGACTCCGATCCTCGGAAAGACAACACCGGAAGGGGCAAGAGATTATCTGGTGCCTAGCCGTGTACATCCGGGAAGTTTTTACGGACTTCCACAGTCACCACAGCTTTACAAACAGCTTCTGATGTGTTCCGGATGTGACCGCTATATCCAGATCGCAAAATGTTTCCGTGACGAGGACCTTCGTGCAGACAGACAGCCGGAGTTTACCCAGATCGATATGGAGCTTTCCTTTGTAGATGTAGATGACGTGATTGAAGTCAACGAACGTTTCCTTGCAAAACTGTTCAAGGAAGTTCTGGATGTGGATGTACAGCTTCCGATCCAGAGAATGACATGGCAGGAAGCGATGGACCGCTACGGTTCTGACAAACCGGATACCCGTTTCGGTATGGAACTAGTGAATGTGACAGACGTTGTCAAAGACAGCGAGTTTGTGGTATTCAAAGGCGCCATTGAAAACGGCGGAACTGTCCGTGGTATCAACGCCAAAGGACAGGGGGCAATGCCGCGTAAAAAGATTGACAAGCTGGTGGCATTTGCAAAAGATTTCGGTGCTAAGGGGCTTGCTTATATTGCAATCCAGGAAGATGGTACGGTGAAGTCCTCCTTCTCTAAATTTATGACAGAAGAAGAGATGAACAATCTGATTGCAGCAATGAACGGAGAAGCAGGAGATTTACTGCTCTTTGCGGCAGATAAGAACAAAGTTGTATGGGATGTTCTTGGAAATCTGCGTCTGGAACTGGCGAAACAGATGGAACTTCTGGACAAGAATCAGTACAATTTCCTGTGGGTTACAGAATTCCCGTTGCTTGAGTGGAGCGATGAGCAGAATCGTTATCTGGCAATGCATCACCCATTCACGATGCCGATGGAAGAAGATCTGCAGTACATTGATTCCGATCCGGGAAGAGTCCGTGCAAAAGCGTACGATATCGTCTTAAATGGAAATGAGATCGGCGGAGGAAGTGTCAGAATCTTCCAGAACGACGTACAGGAGAAGATGTTTGAGGTGCTTGGATTTACAAAAGAGCAGGCATATGAGCAGTTTGGCTTCCTTCTGGATGCATTCAAATACGGAGTACCGCCTCACGCAGGACTGGCATATGGTCTGGACAGAATGGTCATGCTGATGGCAAAAGAAGACAGTATCCGTGATGTGATGGCATTCCCGAAGATCAAAGACGCATCCTGCCTGATGACACAGGCTCCAAGTATGGCAGACAATAAACAGTTGGAAGAACTGGGGCTGAAACTGGATATTCAGGAAGAAACAGAAGAATAAAAGAGAAACTTGTCCGAAAAGGGCAGCAGAAAATGAGAGGCTGTGAGTAGATCGCAGCTTCTCTTATTTTACGGAAATAACAGAAATATCGGGAAAAACAGAATTTGAATAAGAAAAAAGGACTGTAAATCTTTCGATTCACAGTCCTATAAGAGCGATAGACGGGGTTCGAACCCGCGACCCCGACCTTGGCAAGGTCGTACTCTACCAGCTGAGCCACTATCGCGTTTGTTTTGTGTTCCCCTCGGAACAATATATACTATACTACAGGAGTTCTGATCTGTCAACAACTTTTTTGAAAAAAATTAATTTTTTTGAAATTTCTAATTGTATGTTCAAATCCTACTGTTTACACTAATCCCTGCCTGTATATTATAATATAAAGAGAATTATTCTCATCGACTTTTTTGCTCTGATGTGTTAAAATCGAAAAGAATCATTCTTCAGTCCAAAAGAGGAGAATGAAATAGAGATCAAAAGGGATAAGGGAGCTAAGGAACAGGAGGAAAAGGTATGATGGCAGCAGCGATAGGAATGATAATTGTAGCATTGGCGCTTCTGATTTTTTGTGTTGCGGTAATGTGGAAAGTATTTTGTAAAGCAGGAGAACCTGGATGGGCGTCATTGATCCCGTTTTATAATTTGTATGTAATGACCAGGATAACCTGGGGGAGAGGATGGCTGTTTATTTTTGGATTCCTGCCGCTGGGGAATCTGATATTTGCAATTTTTACAATGATAAAACTGGCAAAAGTATTTGGAAAGAAAGGTGGATTTGCCTGTGGGCTGATTTTCTTAAGTATTGTCTTTCTTTCAATCCTTGCGTTTGGAAAGGCAGAGTATACAGGTCCGGATCCGGAGAAAAGTACAGGAGCGATCATAGCCAGTGCGATCACTGGCGGAATCGGTATCATTCTGTTGGTACTTGAAGTGATAGCAGTTGTCGCACTGGGCCTGTTTGCAGTTTCAGATCTGACAGTACAACAGACACAGGATGCGGTGATTTCACAAGAAGTTCCGGAGGAAACACAGGAAGAACCAGATGTGAAAGAAGAGGAGGACGTTCAGAGAGAATATGAGGGCACTCCGATTGAAGGATATGAGGATTTTGAGACAGTATCCCTGGATGGTTATCAATGGGTTACGGATGTCACATTGTTCAAGGACGGGGAGAATACAGTTACGGAGTCCACAGCAACTTCCGCAAAAGATGGAATTGAGCTCAAAGCAGGTTTTACACTTCTGGCTGCGGATGAAACGATCGAGCAGAGAATTTCGGCAGAAGTGGAAAATATCCGAAAGACATTGGAAAGTCAGGCGGGAATCTATACGGATATTACTGCAGGTGAGATGGTAGCAGAAGACGGATTCGTGATGCAGCAGCTGATCTGCAATCAGATCGGGGCAGATGGAGTAGCTTATCCGTGCACTGAGATCATACAGGTTCAGTTGATGGAGGACCGGGAAATTCTGGTGAGCAGTGTATCTTTGAATACTTCTCAGGCAACAGAAAACACAGAGCGATTGTTTACACAGGCCTGTGAATTATATGGTATTGCCTTTCAATAAGGTCAGCTATGGATAGAAGCGGACAGAAGAATGTCCGCTTTACTTTTCGAAAAGATTTTGTTACTCTATAGAAACAGAAGTCTGTAGACGGAGCAAAGAAAAACAGTGGATTCAAAAACAGAGGTGAAGAGTATGGAAAATAAAAAGATCAAAGTGGCATTGCTGGGACTTGGAACAGTTGGAGGCGGAGTGTACAAATTGATCCAGAGGAGATCAGAAAGTATGATACACACAGTCGGCGCCGAGCTGGAAGTGGAAAAGATCCTGGTACACAGTCTGCATAAAAAAAGAGAAGGTGTGGATACAGAGCTTCTCACAACGGACTGGAAATCGATTGTAAACGATCCGGAGATTCAGATTGTGATTGAAGTGATGGGCGGGATCGAACCGGCAAAGTCCATGATCGAGGAAGCACTTGGAGCCGGAAAGCATGTGGTGACAGCGAATAAAGATCTGATGGCAGAACACGGAGGAGAGCTTTTGGACCTTGCGGCGGCACATGGCTGTGATCTGCTGTTTGAGGCATCGGTGGCAGGCGCTATTCCAATCATCCGTCCGCTCAAACAGTGTCTTGCCGGAAATGAGATCTCAGAAGTGATGGGGATCGTGAACGGAACGACAAACTATATTTTAACCAAGATGTTTGAAGAAAATATGGATTTTAAGACTGCACTTGCAAAAGCAACAGAGCTGGGATATGCAGAGGCAGATCCGACAGCGGATGTAGAAGGGCTGGATGCCGGAAGAAAGGCCGCGATCCTTTCCTCCATTGCCTTTCATTCCAGAGTACAGTTTAAAGATGTTTATACAGAAGGAATCACAAAGATCACAGCAGAAGATATTGCCTATGCAAAAGAATTTGACTGTGTGATCAAGCTGCTTGCAGTTGCGCACAATACGGACAAAGGGATTGAAGTGGGAGTGTATCCGGTGCTGCTTGGAAAAGAGCATCCCCTGTCGTCCGTGCGGGATTCGTTCAATGCTGTTTTTGTGCACGGAGATGCTGTGGATGATGCGATGTTTTACGGAAGAGGTGCAGGGGAGATGCCGACGGCAAGTGCTGTTGTCGGTGATGTGATTGATGTTGCCAGAAACCTGCAGTTTGGATGCAACGGAAGAATCAGCTGTACCTGCTATCAGGATCTGCCGGTGAAGCCGTTTGATGAAGTGAAAAATAAATTTTTCCTCAGAATGCAGGTGAAAAACGAACCGGGAGTTCTGGCGAAAGTGGCAAGTGTATTTGGCGGTCACAAGGTAAGTATCCGCAGAGTTGTGCAGAAGCATGTACAGGAAGAAGCGGCTGAACTGGTCATCAGTACAGAAAAAGTGAAAGAGTATCATATCAAGGATGCGCTGAGAGAGCTGCAGAAAATGGACAGCATTTCTGAGATCAGCAGTATGATCAGAGAATATTAGAAGGGGAAGATAAGATTGAGTTACGCAGATAAAGTATTTATAGAGATGTGCAGAGACATTATTGACAACGGAACGAGTACAGAGGGAGAAAAGGTACGCCCGGTATGGGAGGATGGAACCTCTGCGTACACCATCAAAAAATTTGGTGTTGTGAACCGTTATGACCTCTCAAAAGAGTTTCCGGCACTGACTCTGCGAAGGACAGGAATCAAGAGCTGTGTGGATGAGATGCTGTGGATCTGGCAGAAAAAGTCCAACAACATTCATGATTTAAACAGTCACATCTGGGACAGCTGGGCAGATGAGGACGGTTCCATCGGAAAAGCCTACGGCTATCAGATGCAGGTAAAGCATCAGTATAAAGAGGGAATGATGGATCAGGTGGATCGTGTGATCTATGATCTGAAGAACAATCCTTACAGCCGACGGATCATGACGAATATCTATGTGCATCAGGATCTTCATGAGATGAATCTGTATCCATGTGCATACAGCATGACATTTAATGTGACAAAAGAAAAGGACAGCGACAAACTGACATTAAATGGAATCCTGAATCAACGTTCTCAGGATGTACTGGCAGCAAATAACTGGAATGTGTGTCAGTATGCGGTGCTGCTTCATATGCTGGCACAGGTGTGTGATATGAAGGTCGGAGAGTTTGTTCATGTGATCGCAGATGCGCATATTTATGACAGACATATCCCGATGATCGAGGAACTGATCAAAAGAGAACCGCTTCCGGCACCGAAATTCTGGCTGAATCCGGAGGTAAAAGACTTTTATGAATTTACACCGGATGATGTACGGCTGGATGGATATGAGACACATCCTCAGATTAAGAATATTCCAATCGCGGTATAGGTGTTGTGTAAAAAAAGGAGGAAATGAATATGAATGCAATTGTAGCAGCCGATAAAAACTGGGCAATCGGATATAAAAACAAACTGCTGGTCAGCATTCCGGCAGATATGAAGTTTTTCCGTCAGATGACAGGTGGAAAGGTAGTTGTGATGGGAAGAAAGACGCTGGAAAGCTTTCCGAACGGTCTGCCGCTGAAGAACCGCACCAATATTGTGCTGACAGGGAATCCCAATTATCATGTGAAAGATGCAGTGATCGTGCATACAACAGAAGAATTGCTGGAAGAACTGAAAAAATATGATGAGGAAGAAATCTTTGTAATCGGCGGAGAAAGTATTTACCGGATGATGCTTCCTTATTGCAGCAAAGTATATGTAACAAAGATCGACCATGCATATCAGGCAGATACGTATTTCCCGAATCTGGATCAGCTGGAAGACTGGGAAATGACAGAAGTCAGTGAAGAGCATACTTGTTTTGATCTGGAGTATGTATTTTCGACTTACGAGCGCCGACAGTGAAGGCAGGCATATCATGAAATTTAGAAAAACATACAAGAGAAAACAGGCGGCAGTGCTGCTGAGTGTGTTTCTTTTGGTGACAAGTGTGGCCGGATGTCAGAGAGTGGGGGCTGTGAAAGAGACCGGCGAAGAGAAAGTAAATGTCGTGACAACCATTTTTCCACAGTATGATTTTGTACGTCAGATCGCAGGGGATAATGTAGAAGTATCGATGCTTTTAAAGCCGGGAGAAGAGACACACTCCTATGAGCCGACACCGCAGGACATTCTGAAGATCCAGAATTGTGATCTGTTTATTTATGTGGGTGGTGAGAACGATGAATGGGTGGAGGATATTCTGGACTCCATCGATACAGAGCATATCAGACTGCTTCGCCTGATCGACTGCGTGGATACGGTAAATGAAGAACACGTAGAAGGGATGAAAGAAGAACGTGGTCATGAACATGAAGAAGAGGAAGAGCACGAGCATGAGCACGGGGAAGAGGAGCACGAAACACATGAGACGCTGACCCCGGATGAACATGTATGGACGTCTCCAGAGAATGCCATTGCAATTGTGGAGCAGATTGCAGATGTTCTGGGTGAGCTGGATCCGGAGCAGACGGCAGTTTATGAAGAGAACGAAAAAGCGTATGTGAGTCTTTTAGAAGAGCTGGATGATGAGTTTCGTGAGGTGGTAAGTTCGGCCAAACGCGATGTGCTGCTTTTTGGAGACCGTTTTCCGTTCCGGTATTTTGCAGATGAATACGGTCTGGAATACTATGCGGCATTCCCGGGCTGCGCATCCGATACGGAGCCAAGTGCGGCAACAATGGCATTTCTGATCAACAAAGCAAAGGAAGAACAGATTCCGGCAATCTTAAAGATGGAGCTGAGCAATGAGAATATTGCAAATGCCATTGCTGAGACGACACATGCGAAAGTGATGACGTTTTACAGCTGTCATAATCTGACTGCAAAGGAATTTGCAGACGGGGAGACGTATCTGAGCATGATGAAAAAGAATGTAGAAACATTAAAGGAGGCTTTGAACTGATGGCATTGATACAGTGTGATGAAATTTCAATCGCATATGAGGGACAGACAGTTGTTCGGGATCTATCCTTTCAGATCGAGCAGGGAGATTATCTCTGCATTGTGGGAGAGAATGGTTCCGGAAAAAGTACGCTGGTAAAAAGCCTTCTTGGATTAAAGCCTCCCTTTAAAGGGCAGATTCTGCTGGGAGACGGATTGAAGCAAGACGAGATCGGGTATCTTCCCCAGCAGACAGTCGTGCAGAAAGATTTTCCGGCAAGCGTCTATGAGGTGGTACTTTCCGGCAGACTCAACAGCAGAGGCTGGCGGCCGTTTTACAGTGCAGCGGATAAGAAGGCAGCCAGAGAGAATATGGAGCTTTTAGGAATCCGGGAAATGGAGCACCAGTGCTTCCGGGATCTTTCCGGCGGACAGAAACAGAGGGTACTGCTCGCGAGAGCGCTGTGCGCCACAAAGAAGCTCCTGTTGTTAGACGAGCCTGTGACAGGACTGGATCCGCTGGTGACTGCAGAGTTCTACCAGTTGATTGAAAAAATCAATAAGGAGGCTAAAATTGCAGTTGTCATGGTGTCTCATGATATCGAAAGTACGATACAGTATGCAAGCCATATCCTGCATCTGCAGGAGAGCGCCTTGTTTTACGGGACTGCGCAGGAATATCAAAACAGTACAGTCGGCAAGAGATTTCTGGGAGGTGAGGGAAATGCTTGATACATTTATGGAAATGATGTCCTATCCATTTATGGTGCGGGCGTTTCTGGTGGGTTCCCTGGTGGCATTGTGTTCGGCACTTCTGGGAGTCAGTCTGGTACTGAAACGCTATTCGATGATCGGAGACGGGCTTTCTCATGTTGGATTCGGGGCGCTGGCGATCGCGGCTGCGCTGAACATGGCGCCTTTGGCAGTTGCAATTCCGGTGGTTGTTGTGGCTGCGGTTCTGCTTCTTCGCATCAGCGGCAGCAGCAAGATCAAAGGAGATGCGGCAATCGCACTGATTTCTACGGGAGCACTGGCGATTGGGATTATGGTGATTTCCATGACGACAGGAATGAACACCGATGTTTATAACTATATGTTCGGAAGTATCCTTGCCATGAGCGGTGAGGATGTGCAGTTCAGTATTCTTCTGTCGGTTGCGGTGCTGATTTTATATCTGTTTTTCTATAATAAGATTTTTGCGATCACCTTTGATGAGACTTTCGCCCGGGCAACAGGAGTCCGTGCAAATCTGTATAATACTCTGATTGCGGTGCTGACGGCAGTTACGATCGTGTTGGGAATGCGGATGATGGGAGCACTTCTGATCTCCAGTCTGATCATTTTTCCGGCGCTGACTTCCATGCGGGTGTTTAAGACCTTTAAGGGTGTGATTCTGAATTCAGCGATCCTATCGGTTGTATGCCTGATTCTGGGAGTGACGATTTCCTATGTGTATGCAACACCGGCAGGTGCGAGTGTAGTTGTGGTTAATATGGCAATGCTGGCTATCTACAGTGTGATCGGAGCCCTGAAAAACAGAAACAACGGGAAGTAAATGCGAATTGGATTAAAAAAGATCAAGAAAAGGAAATTGACAAAGATAAAAATACACCGTATAATGAGGATAAATTTCAGCAGCGAAAGCCTCTGAAATTCAGTGTATGAGGAATTTTATTCGCCCTGAGCTTTTTGACAGCTTGGGGCGTTTTGCATAAGGAGGGTGTGAAAGGTGAGGCAGATTTCAGGAAACAAATTATTTGTAAAAGCGTTAAAAGAAGAAGGTGTAGAAGTATTGTTCGGATATCCGGGCGCGTGTACGATCGACATCAGCGATGAGCTGTATAAGCAGAGCGGGATTGATGTGATCCTTCCGAGACACGAGCAGGCACTGGTGCATGAAGCAGATGCGTATGCGAGGACAACGGGGAAAGTCGGCGTCTGTCTGGTGACCAGCGGACCGGGAGCGACCAATCTGGTGACAGGACTTGCGACTGCCAATTATGACAGTGTTCCGCTGGTCTGTTTTACCGGACAGGTGGCGAGACATCTGATCGGAAATGATGCATTTCAGGAAGTGGATATTGTGGGAATCACACGGAGCATCACCAAATACGGTGTGACGGTCACGAAGCGGGAAGATCTTGGACGGATCATCAAGGAGGCATTTTACATCGCAAGAACGGGAAGGCCGGGACCGGTTCTGATCGATCTTCCGAAAGATGTGATGGCGGAGCTTGGCAGTGCACAGTATCCGAAAGAGGTGAATATCAGAGGATATAAGCCGAATACCAGTGTACATATCGGACAGCTGAAAAGAGCGATCAAGATGCTTCACAAGGCAAAACGACCGCTGTTTCTGGCAGGCGGAGGGGTGAATATTGCGCGCGCCAGTGCATTGTTTACAGAAGTGGTGGAAAAAACACAGGTGCCGGTAGTGACAACGATCATGGGGCGAGGCGCCATTGCGACAAATCATCCGCTGTTTATCGGAAATCTGGGGATGCACGGCGCTTATGCAGCCAATATGGCAGTCAGCGGCTGTGATCTGCTGTTTTCCATCGGGACGCGCTTCAATGACCGGATTACGGGAAAGCTGCATGAATTTGCGCCTCATGCACAAATTGTCCATATTGATATCGATACGGCATCGATTTCCAGAAATATTCATGTGGATATTCCAATCGTAGCAGATGCCAAAGAAGCGCTTACGAAGATGACGGAGTATGTGGAAGAGTGCGAGACAAAAAAATGGCTTGCGCAGATCGCGGCATGGAAAGAGGAGCATCCGCTTCGGATGAAACGGCATGCATTGATGAGCCCTCTGGATATTATTGAAGAGATGAACCGTCAGTTTGATGATGCAATCATCACGACAGATGTCGGTCAGCATATGATGCTGGTGTCTCAGTATGCGGAGATTACAGAAAAGAAGCAGCTTGTCATGTCCGGAGGACTGGGGACGATGGGATATGGATTCCCGGCGGCGATCGGAGCACAGATCGGTAATCCGGAGAAACGAGTGATCGCAGTTTCCGGGGATGGCGGTATGCAGATGAATATTCAGGAGTTTGCAACGGCAGTTCTGGAGGAGACACCGGTCATCGCCTGTGTATTTAACAATACATATCTGGGGATGGTGCGTCAGTGGCAGAAGCTGTTTTACGGAAAACGCTATGGGATGACCAATCTGCGCGCAGGAGCGCTTTCGAGACGGACAGATGGAGCTGAATTTCCGGAGTATACGCCGGATTTTGTAAAATTGGCAGAAAGTTATGGGGCAAAAGGAATCCGTGTGACAGAAACAGAAGAGATCGCGGCAGCGTTTGAAGAGGCAAAGAAAAATACAAAAACTCCGACCCTGATTGAATTTATCATTGATCCGGAAGAGATGGTATATCCGATGATCAAGCCGGGCGGAACACTGGAAGATATGATTATGGATTGTTAGGAGGAAGACGGACGATGGCAGATAAAAGTATGAAAAAAAGATGGATTTCTCTGTATGTGGAAAATCAGGTGGGAGTGCTTTCTAAGATTTCCGGTCTGTTTTCCGGAAAATCCTACAATTTGGACAGTCTGACAGTAGGAACAACAGAAGATCCGACGGTATCCCGAATGACGATCGCCACAGTCAGTGATGATGAGACATTTGAGCAGATCAAAAAGCAGCTCAATCGAATGGTAGAAGTGATCAAGGTCATCGATTTTACAGATATTTTTGTGCGGATGAAAGAAATTCTTTATATCAAAGTTCGGAAGTGTACACTGGATCAGAAAGTGGAGCTGCATCAGATCGCAGAGACATTTAAAGGAAAAGTGATCGACTGTGACAGAGACAGCCTGCTTCTGGAATTTGTACAGACCGGGACGAAAAACGACGCAGTGGTGAAGCTGATAAAAGAAGAATTCAAAAGTATTGAAGTCGTCAGAGGCGGAAGTGTCGGGATTGAATCCATCAGTATGATGGAACGATAAAAAAACAGAGCGCACTCTTGATTTTTGAGCGTGAGAGTATTATAATTGCAACAAACAAGTTGCAAATACGTTCGATTGAGGAATGGAGGAGTTTTTGATGGAGAAGAAACAGATCGACTGGGAGAATCTCGGATTTGGTTATGTACAGACTGAACAGAGATATGTTTCCAATTATAAAGACGGAAAATGGGATGATGGTTGTCTGACAGAAGATGCCAATATCACGATCAACGAATGCGCAGGGGTTCTGCAGTATGCACAGACTGTATTTGAAGGAATGAAGGCGTATACGACAGAAGACGGTAAGATCGTGGTATTCAGACCGGATCTCAATGCGGCCCGGATGGCAGATTCTGCGAGACGTTTGGAGATGCCGGTATTTCCGGAAGAACGTTTTCTGGAGGCAGTCAAAGAAGTGGTAAAAGCCAATGCGGCGTATGTGCCTCCGTATGGTTCCGGAGCAACACTTTATATTCGCCCATACATGTTTGGAAGCAATTCGGTCATCGGAGTCAAGCCGGCAGATGAGTATCAGTTCCGGGTGTTTGTGACACCGGTTGGACCGTACTTTAAAGGCGGAGTAAAACCATTGACATTATGTGTATCTGATTTTGACCGTGCGGCGCCGCATGGAACAGGACATATCAAAGCCGGACTGAATTATGCAATGAGTCTTCATGCGATCGTGACAGCACATGCGAACGGCTATGATGAAAACATGTATTTAGATTCGGCAACAAGAACGAAAGTCGAGGAGACAGGCGGGGCAAACTTTATTTTCGTGACAAAAGACAATAAAGTGGTGACACCGCATTCTGATACGATTCTGCCGTCGATCACAAGACGTTCTCTGTTATATGTGGCAGAGCATTATCTTGGTCTGGAAGTGGAAGAACGGGATGTGTATCTGGATGAAGTGAAAGAGTTTGCAGAGTGCGGACTGTGTGGAACAGCGGCGGTCATCTCTCCGGTCGGAAAGATCGTGGATCACGGAAAAGAGATCTGCTTCCCGAGCGGAATGGAAAAGATGGGTCCGACCATTCAGAAATTGTATGACACACTGACGGGAATCCAGATGGGGCACATTGAGGCGCCGGAAGGATGGATTCAGGTGATCGAGTAAGGCAGTATAAAATACGTCTTTTACAGTAAAACTGTAAGAGACGTATTTTTTGAGTTTGTTGATGGTTTCTTTTCTTATCAGATGTTGGAAGAAGATCCCCATTGTGATTATGAAAGAAAAGTGCCATAATTGAATATATGCAGAGAAGGGAGGGCTAGGGTATGGCACGAAGAGTATCAATTGGATATCAGGAATTTGAGGATATTATTATAAACGATTTGTTTTATGTAGATAAAACACACTTTATAAAAGAGTGGTGGGAGAGAAGAGATCGTGTTACTTTAATTACCCGGCCTCGCCGCTTCGGAAAAACACTGACAATGAATTAGATGAATACGATACGCCAATGCAGGAAGCCTATGTAAATGGATAGTGAAAAGATGCTTCAAAAACAGGCAGAAGAATTTCTGAAATTTCTGAACTGAAGTGCAGAAGTATTTGCCAAAAGTGAAGTAAAGGTATGGGAATGCCGCAATTGTGGCCACATTGTAGTCGGAACAAAAGCACCGGAAATTTGTCCGACCTGCAATCACCCGCAGAGCTATTTTGAGGTTCATGCAGAAAACTACTAAAATGAAAAACGTACATCCAGAAGGAGAGTTATCCTTACAGGATGTACGTTTTTTATGCTCTTAAATAGTGCGCATAAATTCCGTTTTTTTCGATCAGTTCTTCGTGAGTCCCCCGCTCTGCGATTCCATTGTCAGCAATGACAAGAATCTCGTCTGCTCCCTGGATCGTGGAGAGTCGGTGTGCGATCGTGATGGTTGTTCTGTTTTTAGCGAGAATTTCCAGACTTTGCTGGATCCAGCGTTCGCTTTCATTGTCCAGTGCACTGGTGGCCTCATCAAGGATCAGGATCGGAGGATTCTTCAGGAAGACACGGGCAATGGAGATCCGCTGTTTCTGACCGCCGGAAAGACGGGTTCCACGTTCTCCGACAAAGGTATTATAACCATCCGGAAGACTTTCGATAAAATCGTGGATATTGGCTTTTTTCGCGGCATCGATGATCTCTTCCATGGAAGCGCCCGGTTTTCCGTAAGCGATATTTTCTTTGATGGTGCCGCAGAATAAATACACATCCTGCTGTACGATTCCAATCTGGTTTCGCAGGCTCTCTAATGTCAGATCACGGATATCTTTGCCGTCGATCGTAATGCGTCCGCTGCTCACATCATAAAATCTTGGCAGAAGGGAGCAGATTGTAGTTTTTCCGCTTCCTGACGGACCGGCAAGGGCAATGGATTTTCCTGCCGGAATCTGGAAGGAAACGTTGGATAATACCAGGGTATCGTCATCACTGTAGTGGAAGGATACATCCTCGAAGGAAACCAGTCCGCGGACGTCTTTGAGTGGCTTTGCATCCGGGGAATCCTGGATTTCCGGCTCTGTCTCCATCACGGCAAGGAACCGTTTGAATCCGGAGAAACCTTTCTGGATCATTTCCGTAAGCTCCACCAGAATCTGGATCGGGCTGATGAAAATTCCGATATACAGTGCATACATGGCAAGATCTGTCGCCTGCATTTCTCCTTTTGCGATCAGGTAGCCGCCGAATACCAGTGTGACAAGATACATCATTCCCTGGAAAAACAGGTTATAGCCCATAAAACTGCCCATGCATTTGTAGTTGGCATCCTTGGAGAGCAGAAAATTGTGGTTGCTCTTGCGGAATTTTTCTTTTTCCACATCCTCGTTTGCGAAAGACTGAACCACGCGGATTCCGGCAAGTGTGTCCTGCAGACGGGAATTGACATCTCCGATTTTCTTCCGGTTTTCCATAAAGGTAGACTGCATTCGGCGGTTCTGGCTCATAGAAAATGCAAACATGCAAAACACCAGAAACAGAAGTGGAATTGCCAGCTTCCAGTTGATCAGGAAGAGGAAGATGAACGATCCGATAATCTTGATCACGGAAATAAACAGATTCTCCGGTCCATGATGCGCAAATTCTGCAATATCAAATAAGTCAGAGACAAGTTTGCTCATCATCTGTCCGGAGTTGTTCTGATCATAATAAGAAAAAGAAAGTTTTTCATAGTGGTCAAAAAGCTGCTGACGCATATCCCGTTCCATATAAGCGCCCATCATATGCCCCTGATAGCTGACATAATATTTGCACAGGCTCTGGATCAGGTACATGATCAGAAGACCGGCTGCAATGGGAAGCAGTGCGCTTAAAATAGAGGAACTGCTTTTCGTAAACAAGGTATTGGTACAGGTACGCAGGATCTGAGGATATGCCAGATCGACCAGACTGATGATCGTAGCACAGATCAGATCCAGAAAGAAAACGGCTTTATATGGACCGTAGTAATGGATAAATTTTTTCAGTGTGTGCATAAATGTCCCCTCTTTCTATCTGTATGCTGATGGACCGCTTTGATGTCCATACGAAATCATAGTATCATAATTAAAAATGAGACACAAGCCGTATCCTGGAAAAAGCAATTGACAGAAAGAAAAAGATATGTTATGCTGTCAAAGCTAAAAAAATAGGTCATGTACAAAGCCATGTGGTTTTTCTGTTTCAGAATAAACAGAAACACATGGCTTTTTTTTGAGGAATGGAGGGTATTATGGAAACAAACAAGATGGAGACAAGGGACATTTTTCCGCTTTTGATGAGCATGTCTCTGCCGATGGTATTGTCCATGCTGGTGCAGTCTCTTTATAACATTATTGACAGTATTTATGTATCGTATCTGGGAACAGGGGCTCTCACGGCAGTGTCACTGGCATTCCCGCTGCAGAATATCGTGCTGTCTGTGGCAGTCGGAATCGGTGTCGGGATTGCTTCCGTCTTATCGATCAGTCTGGGAAAAAAGGATCAGAAACGGGCAAATGAGGCTGCCACAATGGGGATGGCACTTACGCTGATCCACTGTGTACTGTTTGTGATCCTGGGCCTTGTGATCACAGAACCATTTATCGGATTATTTACAAAGGAACCCGAGGTGATGAAACAGGCATGTGACTATACGTATATTGTTCTTTGCTTTTCGTTTGGTTCTCTGCTTCAGATCGCGATGGAAAAAATCTATCAGGGCATCGGAGCAATGAAAACGACAATGATACTTCTGGGAGCAGGTGCAATGATTAATATTATTCTGGATCCGATCCTGATCTTCGGTCTTCTTGGATTTCCTGGAATGGGAGTAAAAGGGGCGGCAGTGGCAACTGTGATCGGGCAGATCAGCGCATTTCTTCTATATATTGTTGTTTATCTGCGAAAAAATCCGGGGGTTACGATTCATCCCAAATATCTGCATCTGGACTGGCAGCTGATCCGTCAGATATACTCGGTTGGAATCCCGTCTTCTCTGATGATGACGATGCCGTCTGTTCTGGTGGGCGGATTAAATGGTATCCTGGCTGCATTTTCGGATACGTATGTAGCAGTACTTGGAATTTATTTCAAACTTCAGACATTTATTTATATGCCGGCGAATGGAATTGTACAGGGAATGCGGCCGATCATCGGATATAATTACGGAGCCGGATCAAAGAAACGGGTGCGGGATACGATACGCTACAGTCTGATTTCTGCGGCAGTACTGATGCTGGTGGGAACGGTTGTTTCTCTGGCAATTCCGGACATCATTCTAAGTATGTTCCAGGCAGATGCAGAGCTGATGCGTGCAGGAACGGAGGCACTGCGATTGATTTCACTTGGATTTTTGGTGTCGTCAGCAGGTGTGATCTTTTCCGGTGTGTTTGAAGCGCTGGGACGGGGTGGAGATTCTCTGATCATTTCACTTTTGCGCCAGCTGGTCATTATCCTTCCGCTTGGATATCTTTTGTCACGGACAATGGGAGCGGCGGGAATCTGGATCAGTTTTCCGGTGGCAGAACTGGTTTCAGCCGTGATTGCCTGCCTGTTGTTAAAAAGAAGGGAAGGTGGAATATACTTTCCGTTTGATAAAAAAGAGATAATCAACAGAAAATAAGTGGCTTGTTGTTAAAAACGAGTAAAATTTCTGACCAAAATTCATCTTTTTTGCAATAGCCCAAATGGTTCTTTTTATGATACAATACACTACTATGGACAGAGTGTTTATTAAAGGAGGCTGAAGATGAAGCGCGCATTTCAGATTTTAAAAAGGGATATGAGGCGTCTGGCTCACAATCCAATCGCAATGATCGTTGTGGCCGGCGTCTGTCTGCTCCCATCGCTGTACGCATGGTTTAATATTGCTGCGAATATGGATCCCTATGGAAATACGGGAGCAGTTCAGATCGCGGTGGCGAATCTGGATAAGGGAACAGAAAATGAACTTACCGGTTCGCTCAATGCAGGTGAGGAGATTGTAGATCAGTTGAAGGAGAATCATGATCTGGGCTGGAAGTTTGTGAAAAAAGAAGAGGCTGTAGACGGGGTGAAATCCGGCAAGTATTATGCTGCGATCGTGATTCCGGAAGATTTCAGTGAATCCCTGACCAGTGTACTGACGGGAACGATTGAACAGCCTAAATTTACTTATTATCTGAATGAGAAGAAAAATGCGATCGCACCGAAAATTACGGACAGTGGGGCGACAGCGGTGCAGAGTCAGGTCAATGAGGCATTTGTATCTGCTGCATCAGAAGCAGTTTCAGAAATTTTTAAAGATTCGATTGCAGATGCAGCGGGCAATCTGGATTCGCTGCAGGAAAATGTAGTTTCAGATATTCAGAAGGTATCTGACAATATCGCAAGTTATCAGCAGATACTGTCTGAGTTCCAGGCAACCTTTCAGGACAGTGATGCGCAGATCAAAGAGGTGCAGTCTGCCATGGATCAGGTGAAAAGCGCTGCTTCCTCAGGGGCTGCTGCTCTGGATGCAGGGGCTTTTGCACTTCAGGCAGGAAGAAACAGTGTCTCATCATTTTCTTCTGCACTATCTGGAACGCTGACGGATGGGGAGAATCTTCTGTCCGACATCGGGAATTCCGCAGGGGCAGATTTGGGAAGTCTGAATGAAAAGATTCAGTCAGTCAATGGAAAAGTGGACAGTGCCATGTCTTCCATCAACAGTGTGATCCAGCTGAATGAAAAGATCATTGATCTGCTTTCACAGCTGGACAGTGCCATACCAGGCAGTCCGGCATCAGATCTGATCGCACAGCTGCAGGCAGAGAACCAGAGACATCAGGAGCTTTTGAATAGTCTGCAGGCAGGAAATGCGGGAATCGGCAATGCGGCTCAGACGGCAACGGATACAGCACAGCAGATTGGCAGTCTGGTAAAGGAAAATCAGCAGCAGCTTCGTGGAATCAAAGGCAGCTTTGAGCAGAATGTACTTCCAGGGCTGAACACATCTCTGGATTCTTTCGGACAGCTTTCCGGAAAACTCTCCGGTGTGTTAAGCGGAGTGGATCCACTGGTGGATCAGACGAAAGGAATTCTTGACAATCTCAATACAAGCCTGAATGACTCCAAGACGGCACTTGAGAGTACAGGAAATGCGCTTCAGAAAGTACAGGAAAAACTGAATTCAGTAACAGCAGATCTGAATGCGCTCAGAAGTTCCCAGTCCTATCAGGATTTTCTGAATCTGACAGGATTGGATTCGGAAGCAGTTTCGGAGTTTATGTCTGCACCGGTAGCTCTGAAAACAGAGTCCTTTTATCCGGTGAAAAATTATGGAAGCGCCATGACTCCGTTCTATACAAACCTTGCCATCTGGGTAGGGGGGATTGTGTTGATCGCAATTTTCAAACTGGAGTCTGATAAAGATGAAGTCGTGCCGAAGTTTACAGCAGTTCAGTCTTATTTCGGAAGATGGATGCTATATGTGGTGATGGGACTGATACAGTCGCTGATCATCTGTGTGGGAGATCTGCTATTGTTAGGAGTCCAGTGCAAGTCACCTGCGGCATTTATTTTCGCAGGATTGTTCACTTCCTTTGTATATGTGAATATTATTTATGCGCTTTCTATTACATTCAAACACATTGGAAAGGCAGTCAGTGTAATTCTGGTCATCATTCAGATTCCGGGTTCTGCAGGAACCTATCCGATCGAGATGACACCGGCGTTTTTCCAGAAGCTGCATCCGCTGCTTCCTTTTACATACGGAATCAATGCGATGAGAGAAGCGGTAGCAGGAATATATGGATTCCATTATGCAGAGAATCTGTTGTGTCTTGCAGTGTATGTTCCGATTGCGCTTTTGATCGGAGTTGTCGTACGTCCATGGCTTTTGAATCTGAACCATATGTTTGACCAGAAACTGGGAGAGACTGAGCTGATGATCTGTGAGGAGGAAGGTCTGACAAAAGAGAGATTCCGTATGACAGCAGTTGTGAGTGCGCTGGCAGACAAGAAAACATTCCGGGAAGAGATGTACCAGAGGGCAGAACGGTTTGAGAGAAATTATAAGAAACGGATCCGCAGAGGATTTGCGGCGATCTTGATCATTCCGCTGATCTTTTTGATTCTGATGTTCAGTATCAGTTCCAAAATGGTATTTCTGGTGTTGTGGATCACATCGATCATTGTGATCGCGCTTTATCTGATTTGTGTGGAATATCTCCATGAAAGTCTGAAACGGAGATTGAAGGTGAGTCGGATGTCTCAGGAGGAATTGTTAGAGACACTGAGAAAACGGAAAGAACAAGAGGAGGAAGAAGCATGAAGAAGATAGGGCAAGTTTTTCTTTATGATATTTCACATATCAAAAAAAATGTGATCGCAATGATCGTAGTGCTCGGCTTGTGCGTTGTTCCGTCTCTTTATGCATGGTTCAATATTGCTGCAAGCTGGGATCCATATTCCAATACAAATGGTCTGAAGGTGGCGGTTGCAAATACGGATGAAGGGTATGAAGGAGAAATCCTTCCTCTCCAGATCAATATCGGAGATACTGTAATCTCAAGTCTCAGAGAAAATGACCAGCTGGACTGGACGTTTACAGGGAAAAAGGATGCAGTAGAAGGTGTCAAATCGGGAAAATACTATGCCGCGATCGTAATTCCGAAAAGTTTCAGTCAGGATATGATGAGCCTGTTTTCGGAGGAGATGACACATTCCGATATTATATATTATATCAATGAAAAAGAAAATGCCATTGCTCCGAAAGTGACTGACAAGGGAGCAAGTGCCGTACAGCAGCAGATCGATGAGATTTTTGTAAAAACAGCGGCGCAGGTGGGACTGGATCTTCTGGATACAATCTCAGAAGTGACCAGCAGTGACGGCGCACAGGCAGCAGCACAGAATCTGACAGAAAATATCCGGAAGATCGGATCGGATCTGGATTCAACAGCCGGTACGGTGAAGGCATTTTCGAACATGACGGTTTCCATGCAGCAGATGCTGGATGCCACTGCAGATATTTTAAATAAAGCGGGGCAGAATACGGAAACAAATCTGTCACTTCTGAATGAGACTGGAAATTCTGTTGACTCATTAAGAAGCGCAGTGTCGGGAACAACAGAGAGTGTCAATCAGGTACTGGCACAGGGAAGTCAGTGCTATGATGCCATATCCGGACAGATCAACAATGCATTTTCTTCGATATCCACGGATGCGGGAGCAACAGCAGAGGCACTCAACAGAGTGGCATCTGAAGTACAGGTTATGATTGACCGCTATACGGGATTTCGGGACAGTGTGCAGCAGCTTGCAGATTCCTTTCCGCTTGCTTCAGATCTGCTCCAGCCGATCATCGGAAACCTGAATGAATCCATTGCCCATCAGGAAGCGGTAAGGGATAAATTAAATGAAGCGGCGGCAAAGATTACGGAGACTGCAAGTGATGCGGGAAACTATCAGGCACAGCTGGATCAGCTGGTGCAGCAGAGTTCTCAGCAGATCTCGGGGATCCGTTCAGATTATGAAAACAACGTAAAAACACAGATTGATACCATGTTTGGCACACTGGGGGATACCAGCAGTGCGGTGCAGTCCTTGTTCACCAGTATGGACAATGGAGTCGAAGATATGGAAAAACTGGCAAAGGATGCAGGATCCGGTCTGGAGAAGATGAAAACAACACTGGATACATCAGCTTCCCTTTTGACAGAGACGGCAGAAAAGGTGAATCAGGCAGCAGAAAAGCTAGATACAGCAGCACAGGACGGAAATGTGGAGACATTAAAAAATGTGCTTGGAAGCAGCCCGGAAGTAATCAGCAGTTTTGTGTCTGCGCCGGTAAGAATGCAGACAAAAGCCTTGTATCCGGTAGAAAATTATGGATCAGCCATGGCACCGTTCTATTCTACACTCTCTATCTGGGTAGGCGGGATCATCCTGGTAGCAATGATGAAAGTGACAGCTTCGGAAAATTTAAAAAGAGCGCTTGCGCCATTGAAGCCGCATCAGATCTATCTGGGCAGATACCTGCTGTTCCTCGTGCTGGGACTGATCCAGAGCGGCCTGATCTGTCTGGGAGATCTGTATTTCCTTGGAATCCAGTGTGAGCATCCGTTTTTGTTCCTTCTGGCAGGCTGGGTAAGCAGTGTGGTATATGTGAATATTATTTATACGTTCACGGTATCATTTGGAGATGTGGGAAAAGCAATCTGTGTGGTTCTTCTGGTCATGCAGGTGGCAGGATCAGGAGGCACGTTCCCGATCGAAGTGGCGCCGGAAATCTTCCAGAAGATTTACCCGTTTCTTCCATTTACGCACAGTATGACCGCTATGCGGGAATGTGTTGCCGGATTCTATCAGTATACGTACTGGGCAGAATTGGGAATCATGTGTCTGTTCCTTCTGGCATCCCTGTTTTTGGGACTGGTGCTTCGAAAACCGGTGATTCGCCTGAACGAATTGTTTATAGAAAAACTGGAAGATACAAAATTAATGTAATATTGTGAAAATGAAGCGGACTCTTCGGAGTCCGTTTTTTGACAGATGGGTGTCAAATAAAAGAATATATGCTATAATGGAGCGAAACAAAAAAGAATCAGGAGAATGTTGTGGAAAAATTTTATTTTGCACCGCTCGAAGGAATCAGCGGATATGTGTATAGAAAGGCTTATGAACACTATTTTGGAGGAATTGACAAATATTTTATTCCGTTTATTAAACCGAATCAGAAAGGAAAGCTCAGTTCCAGGGAAAAGAACGATATCTTACCCATGCACAATCAGGGAATGTGCGCGGTTCCGCAGATTTTGACCAATTCGGCGGAGGATTTTATAAAGACGGCAGAAAGGCTGCAGGAATACGGGTATGAGGAAGTCAATCTGAATCTGGGATGTCCGTCAAAAACCGTGGTGAGCAAAGGAAGAGGGTCCGGATTTCTGGCAGAGCCGGACAGATTGAATGCATTTTTAGAAGAGATTTTTAACGAGACACCGATCCGTATTTCAGTTAAGACGCGGATTGGCAAGGAGAGTCCGGAAGAATGGATCCGGCTTCTGGAAATCTACAATCAGTATCCAATGGAGGAATTGATCATTCACCCGAGGATCCAGACTGATTTCTATAAGAACACTCCGAATCTGGAAATGTTTGAATATGCGGTCAAAAACAGTAAAAATCCACTCTGTTACAATGGGGATATTTGCACGAAAGAGGAATATGAAACGATCTGTAACCGTTTCCCGGAGGTGCCATCTGTGATGATCGGAAGAGGAATTCTGAAAAATCCGGGGCTGATTCGGAAGATCAGACAAGGCATACCGATTGAAAAAGACAGGATCCGGGCATTTCATGATGAACTTTACCGGGAATATCAGGAAGTTCTTTTTGGGGAGAAAACAGTACTCTTCAAGATGAAAGAGCTGTGGTTTTATATGGCGCCGTTGTTCATGCAGTATGAGAAGTATGCCAAGAAAATTAAAAAAGCAGAAAAGTTGAAACTGTATGAAGCAGTTGTGGATGCGCTATTTGAAGAACAGGATTTGGTATAGGAGAAGGAAAGGCGAATGGAAGCAATTTTACAATGGGATGGACAGGCGTTGCTGTTTATTCAGGAGCATATCAGACAGGTGTGGATGGACGGATTCTGGAAGACGATCACACATCTGGGGGATGCAGGATGGTTCTGGATTATCTTGGGAATCGTACTTCTGATTCCGAAAAAGACAAGAAAAGCAGGAATTGCCGCTTTGGCGGCGCTGGCGATCGGAGCATTGATCACAAATGTGGCACTCAAAAACATCATTGCAAGAATCCGCCCGTATGAAGTGGTGGAAGGACTGAAGCTTTTGATCGAGCCGCAGTCAGATTTTTCGTTTCCTTCCGGACATACCTGTGCCTCTATTGGAGCAGCGTTGGCGATGTATCCGTTTTTGGAGAGAAAGTGGGGGATTCCGCTTGTAATTCTGGCAGTGCTGATCTCACTTTCCAGGTTGTATGTGGGCGTGCATTATCCGACGGATGTGCTCGGTGGAGCTGTTGTAGGGGCGTTTGCTGCATGGGGAGCGGTGAGGATTGTGAAGCATGGGCTTGTGAGAAAGGCTAAAAAAGCAGAAAAGTAAAATGGAAGATAGAAAGAAGCGCTGTGAGGCAGATGGAAGAATCTGCTTCGCGGCGCTTTTTGAAATTTCATGCAAGTTAAAGAATCATTTCTCTTATGGAAAACATGATTTATATTATGATCCAAATCAAAGCAGTCCATAAAAAACAAATATGATCATGTTTTTGAAGAGAATATGGAGGTGGAATAAAAAGTTGACATTAGTATGAACCGCTCCCCGTCAAGTAGACAATCAAAAAAATAAAATCAGCGTCATTTCAGAAAAGCTTAAGAATCTTTTTTTCGATTTTTAAAACTTATCTGATACAGTATAGATTGTCGGACAAAGTCCGCCCGCCGCAGTTATGTATTACGGGATGCCTGAATGAGTATACCCATCTGGATACATATTGATAGTGAAAGGAGTCGCCCTATTATGCAAAATATGATTTTTGTACTGTATCCGTTATTTTGTATTCTGCTGCCATGTATGCTGTATGTCCTGATTCAAACGAAAGGATTTCATCGGAGAACTAATTTTATACATATGATCTGGGTTTTTATTTTTCTGTATTATGTGTACCTTGTTCTGGAAACAACAGGAATCGGAACCATTTGGGAAATCGGGTTGTATCCTGGTATGAAACTTCAGGAAGAGATCAATCTGATTCCTTTTCGTGATGGAATCAGCCTCAGTATGATTTTAAATGTGGTAATGTTTATGCCGCTCGGATTTTTGCTGCCCCTGCTTTGGAAAGAATATCAAAGTCTGGTCAGAACTGCGATAATCGGTTTTTGTTTTTCGTGTGGAATTGAATTTTGTCAGCTTTTCAACAGGCGGGTTTCGGATGTGGATGATCTGCTCATGAATACGCTCGGTGCAATTCTCGGATGGCTGATCTGGATTGTTTTTTCCCATATCACGCATTTAAAGTATGGACGGAGAAATCAAGGTTTTGGCGAGAAAGAGGGGGCAGTATATTTGGCTCTGTCCCTTGTCGGTCAGTTCTTTCTGTATAATTGGAGATGGATGATTTAAAGAAAAAAGACTGATAACCAGCGGTCTTTGTGAAGGAGTCGCTGGTTATCAGTCTGTATATATTAGTGTTTGTTAAGTGCCGCCGCAGCTTCCACAAATCCTTTGAACAGTGGATGTGGTTTGTTCGGGCGGGATTTTAATTCCGGATGCGCCTGTGTTGCGATAAACCACGGATGATCTTTGATCTCTGCCATTTCAACGATCTTGCCGTCCGGAGAAAGGCCACACAGATTCATGCCGTTTTCGGTTAGAACTTCACGGTAATCATTGTTGACTTCATAGCGATGTCTGTGGCGTTCCTGAATTTCTTCTTTCTGGTAGACCTCATATGCTTTGGAAGTTTTGTCCAGAATACATGGATAAGCACCCAGGCGAAGTGTTCCGCCGATATCTTCGATACCGATCTGATCCTGCATGATGTGGATCACCGGATGTGTAGTGGATGGATTTAGTTCCAGACTGTGTGCATCGTGGAAACCGATCACATTGCGGGCAAATTCTACGATCGCAAGCTGCATTCCAAGACAGATACCGAGGAACGGAATTTTGTGTGTGCGGGCG
>ENA-OXEV01000250-OXEV01000250.1-human-gut-metagenome-genome-assembly--contig:-NODE-250-length-27548-cov-9.01986_pt1 | contig 27548 bp, 58 predicted proteins | sample MGYA00249833_ERZ652260 | MGnify/ENA primary metagenome ERZ652260 (study PRJEB26925, sample SAMN05826808) | human gut metagenome | biome: ENVO:2100002; feature: ENVO:00000062; material: ENVO:00002003...
CCATAAAACGAGACTGAAAAAATAGGTGGCTGGAAAAAATCAGAAAACTTATATATTGAATTTTTATATCGTTGTCAATTTGAATATATTGGGAAATAATTATTTCTCTGTATTAGAAAAATAAAGTTAATAAATTGATGCTGGGATAATTACAAAATCTCTACTTCCAGATTCGATATATTATCAACTTAATGTTAGAAATTGGAGATAATTTTATTGTATTGAATAACGTGGTCTGGAAGAGAATTGGCTTTTTATACTATGATCGACTTTTGAAAAAACGAGATTGAAAAATCAGGTCGGATTATATATACGGTATCCGCTCCAAAATTGACCGGCTCTGCCTTCTTTTTTTTCATATTTTTACTGTTATATTTCTGTAAATCAGCAGATTATATTGTTTCACTAATATACAAAAGTGAAACAAATGTGCTTTTGTTCTTTGTTTTGCCTATTCTTTTGTTTTTGATACTCTTTTGAAATTATTACAAATTTACCCTTTTGTGTATGTGATTTGTTCCCGTTCCTTTTTGCATCCAGGTAACAACGTCTCGCGCGCGTATATGTGTGCGCATGTGTGTATGTGTGTCACGATTTGCCCTAATAAGCAACCACGCATACACGCGCACGTGTTGGGGTGCTTATCTTATTGATTGTCAATTACTTATAGATTTACTTGTTTTATTGGTGTTTTTATGTATTTGAAAATCAGATGTTTATAAATTATTTTTAGTCTTAAAATGAAATTAATTGATTATTTATTTGTGTATATCAAAACATTGCCATATCTTTGCAACATCAAGTTAAGATAACGGCTACTTGATAAAGTGTTTACTTTCCGTTTTGGTTTTTATCTGTAAACCTACAAAAAGCGAAAACCGCAAACAGATACGAGATAATAAACGTAATTAATAACCGTAAAAACAAGAAGTAAGAAACGGACAAAAGAAAGTAATACATAAAAGCAAAAGGAGTGCGAAAGCGAAAGCAAAAGCGCACGCTCAGACATAAAACGGGATGTTTTGTGAACGGGAAAAGAATACCCATAACTGTAATGGTCAGTTATTAAAGATTGTCATGCAAACCGTCGCTGGCACTATGGGGGAGCTATATACATAAGTCTGCTACAAAAGCGTGCCATAGGTGCGTAGCTCCATGCAGTAAAAGGGAAAAGTGTAAACTTTGTGCCATAGTTGTGCCCAGTTGCCGACTGCATACCGAAAAACGGATGTTTACACAAAGGTGTGAAAATCTGCCCCTAATGCGAACTGAGAAAGATATATGCCCTTGCGTATATATGTAATCACCAACGCAACGCAGCCCTAACAGTGAAGAAGTGTATGCCAAAAGTGTGCTTTAACGGTAACGATGGAAATTACCTACCACATAGGCGAAAGCGTATGTAAAAAGCTGCAATTCAATCGGTTTGGTTGCAGTTGGTGAGCACTCATACACAGGGCGCACGGCTCCGTTGCGCTGTTAGTGACGGGCAAAAAGTTGTACATAGAGTGTGCTGGATAGGTGAATGTCCAGTATGCTCTGATTGGGCTTTAACGCAATCGAAAGCGTGTTAACGTTTTCGGTGGTGCGTTCCTATTTTGGTAGGTCGGGGTTCGATTCCCCGATTGCCTACAATGCGCTATTGCAGAAAATTCCTAAAAAACAGTAATCATGGGAACAATTAGTAGGTATAACAGTGTACAATTTGAGAACTTAAACGCAAATGAGTTGGTAGGCGTAACTTTGGTGTATAAGAGTGTAAACCGTGACGGAGAAACGCATTATTCAGGACTGAATTTTGCCGGTGATGAATACACGCCAAAGGATAAGACACAGGACGAGATTTTCCGCGTGTGGAAGAATGTGGTAGCTACATTCTGGACTGTGAAAGCGGTGGAAGCTGGGCTGCGTGAAGATAATGGTGGTATTGCATCCAAATTGCGTAGCGGTACACCGGCTGAAATCATAGTGCGTACAAGTGATTGCAAAGTGTCAAAGAAGTGGGATGTTGAGGGAAGTGTATGGATCCGTATTGGTTTGGTGCCTACAAAGAAAGACCTGGATTGTGCAGCGCGTGATTTTAAGAAGAAAATCCATGCTGCTACAAAAGCGTCTTTCGATGCTCTGAAATTCCGTTTGAACTTTGAAGAAGTAGCCGCAAAAGCTGCTGACTATTATGAAATCTTGGGTGTGAAGCATGATGCTACGGAAGCGGAAATTAAAGCTGCATACAAACAAGCTGCTAAATCTGCTCATCCTGATGCCGGTGGTTCCAATGAAAAGATGCAAGAGGTAAATGCAGCATGGGAAGTGCTGGGAAACGCTCAAAAGCGTGCGGAATATGATGCGCGAATGGCTGCATAAATAAAGAACTGGTAAGTCATAACATACATAGCACGTCTGAAGGTGAATACAGGCGTGCTATTTTTATGGGTAAAACGAACGTGGAAGCGTAGCGTGCAAGAAGTGCGAGTCTTTGTTACCCACTTTAATTGTGGCATGTACTTTTGAGTGCGTGCCATTTTTGTGTCTGATTGTAAACCTTTAAAATATAAAGCATGAAACGAGCAAGAATCCAAAGAACGAGTGTGAAAGTTATTTCTACCTCTTGTGCAAGTATGACATTTTATTTGCCTAAATCTCAAAATGTTACCGTGAAGCGGAAAACTGTGTATGATTTATTTAAAGCGTAAATCTATGAAGAAGTATGTTGTGGTATATAAGCGGAAAAAGTATATCAAAGTAGCTACTGCAATTGGTAGTAAATTCTATAGAATCTTGGTAGTTATATGCCTGTTGTTTTCCTGTATTGCGATAAATGCCAAAACTATACGGGTATTTACAGGAAACATACAGCGCGTGGAGAAGACTGTGAGGATAGATGGAAACACTTACTTCCTAACATTGAAAGATGGTACCATGTACCAACTAGAGGATGAGAAGCAATATAGTATTGTATTGGAGAGTTGGAAATATTTCAAATTTATAATGATTGATGTGAAAGATAATGGCAAAAAAGAATGATATAGCCAGTTTCTTCTACTATATGTGGAATTGCTGGGATGAGCACGAATGTGCTGTTGCTTTTGAAAAAGCCGAATGTGGATGGAGGCATTTATGGAATAAGTATCGTGAATATAATAGTCAAAATGGTCATTATGGAGCGGTAGAAGAATTTTTTGCCAATTTGGATGACAGGAATCAGAACTTACTTGTAGAGCGTGCACTGGAAATGTACAGCGGTAAAAAACGTATCAAATGAAAAAGATATTCAAAATAATCGTGGGATGCGTTATTGTTGTACTAACATTAAAAGCTTGCCACTTGAATTATGTGTGTGATGTAGTTGATAGTATTCCCAAAGAAATCCGAGAACGCATAATTACAGAGCATCCCGAATGTGCCAATATTGATTTGTTGGTGAAATTCTGGGAGACTAAAGGAGATTCCCTTGTTTCTGAAATTGTTCAGGAACAAATATATGACTGTGAACTTACCGAGTATTTGAAACTCCATCCCGAAGAGAACAATTAATATCAAGATAATAATGGAAACAAAAGTGTGTAAAGAATGTGGTCAGAGCTTACCTATATCAAATTTTTCTAAGAATAAGGCAACCAAAGATGGGTTGGCAAACTATTGTAAGAAGTGTGACAAGGAAAGAAGACGCAAATCTAGTGGCGGCATAACTCAACAAGGAGTAAAAGCTACTCTGAAAATGTCTGACTTTGATGACAACATGTTGTTTGCTGAATTGCGTAGACGTGGATACACTGGAGAATTACGTTATTTCAAAGTAGTAAATATATAGGTATGTACACAAGTTATGGCTGGGAGTTGACTAATCTTTTGCAGGGACAAGATGAAGAATATCTGCTTGAAGTGTTAACAGAAAATTACAGACGTTTGAGAGATGTGCCAGATCATCTTATTGTGACATTGCTTGAATACCGTGGTTATACTGGAAGATTGATAAAAAGTGAAAATTAAAATAAAGAAGTATGATACCAGAAATTATCGAACAAATGCGCAAAGAGTTATACGATACTAAATTGTGCATCTCTGATTTCGAGAAGTATGATTTGAAAACTCTTGAAAAGACTAATGAGCCATTTTTTTGGTTAGTGCGCACACACGGAACACATCTGTGTTTTATTGGTCCTAGTGTAGAAAGTCTTTTTTTGTCAGAAAGTAACCGATTTGCAATTATGAAAGATTCTCTTGCGATAATAGCAAGTATTGTTTATTGGGACGATTTGGACTATAATAAGTATTTTTATTGGGATGGAGCACAACTTCAAAAAGTATCTAAAGATAAGATTGTTTCAATATTCAATAATATCTGGGGAAGCCGGATACATCAACTTTCCATTCAATACCCTGAAGAGTATGCAGCCATAAACAAACCATTGGAATTAAAAGTGTCCCCAGAAATATCAGAGCGTGTAAAAGAGGTCAAGAATATTGCTTCGGAATTGCAAGATTCAAGTTTTGAAGATTGCTTGAAAAGTCTACAAAAATGGGTGAGATTTGCCGTTAACCAACATATTGAAATATACGGTGATTTTGCGAAAAATAGCTTTGGATTCTCTGAGGTGGTAAATGGCGAACGCAAAATTTGCGGCGGGATAATTATGTCCCCAAATGCGACTGAAAGACGTTGGAGCATTCATACATAAAACTATTGTAATATGAAGTATTCAGTAAATCCTAATCTCAATGCTGTTATGAATAGTATTGAGAAACAATTGTTATCCAAAGGAAAGGATAGGCAAGAGAGTATTCAAATTATTAAGAGGTATATAAAATCATTTCCTAAAGAACCGGATTATAACTTGGCACAACATGGAGGTATGCTTGTTTCCCCTTATGATGTGAGAGAATTGAATATTAAATGCGGTTATAGTGCTGTTGTTCAGAACAGAATCTCTGATGTGATGGTATGGAATAAATACTTGTTGAGAGTAGGAAAAGTTGCTAAGGAACTTTTAAAAGCAAACGAACTATGAAAGTTATATCAGAAATTTCACTTCGAGATTTCAAATTTTGGAGTGGAGGTGAGGACCGGGCAAAGAACTGTACCGATGAACAACTGGATAAAATTGAATCCATAATGGAAAGTGATGCTCCTGAAAGTGGTTGGACCGATGATGACATAAATAATTTCTTTTGGTTTGACTTTGATACAATCGCAGACTGGCTTGGATATAAGGACGAAAAACATTTTGATGCAGGTGTTAGAGAAGATGATGTGAAAGAAGCACAAGATTGGTTTGATGGTATCACAGACACCGAAGATATGATTAATATAGCCAGCCTTGACAGAGAAGGCTATATTTCTACAGATGAAGAGGGGGAAGAAGAATTTGATGAAGATACTGTTTATTATGACTTTTCAAATTGGTGGAACAATATGGATGATATTGAACAAGTGAAAGAGTATCGTAAGCACGAGTAAAGTGTTATGGTAGAAATCCGGGTTCGATTCCCGGAACACTACATATATTTGTTGTTTCCATGTGTGTTGTTCGACATGTTTTTGTTTGAAGGGTGGCGCGATCAGAATGTTATTGTTCTGGTTGCGCCTTTTCCTTTAAAGTTAAAGCGAGTTAATATTCAAAAAGTGGACAACTATGGACACCATCAAAAAACTATTCGATAATAAAAAAACAAAAGGAAATATGCAAAAGGAATTGTTAGAAATAGAATTTCGTTATCATGACAGACCGATAGGTAGCTGCCCAGCTACTTCTTATAATAAGACAATTGCCATAGGTATATTTGATACTTTGGAAGAAGCAGTCAAAGCTGGTAATGAAGCATTGAAGGTGCTGTCAGAACATTTCCAAGTAAGACCAGATGACCGATTTAAAGTTCGTGGTTTGTTTGGCACTCCAGATAGGCTTGTAACAAATTGTTGTTATACAACTAAAGGGATTGCATATTTTGCAAAAATGACTCCTCTAAAATTTGATGATCTCTCTGAAACTATAGCAGAGACATTTAAAGCATACGATAGATACAGACAATATAGACGTGAACAAGAAAATGATGAATAATATGGAGGTACTAGTCTTAAATCACAAAAACAAAGTGTCCTTACAGGTACAGCATGTAGATATTGGTAGTTCTATTGATTTGCATTTTCCAAACGAAAATCAATCATTGGATGCTTTTCAGAAACTTCGCGAAATAGGCGTAAGATGTTTCCATGCTGGCAAAAATGCTCCTTGTGGGGCTTCTGTAATGATGTATTCTTATGGTAATGATAATCTTCAGCTTCAAATAAAGTAGTAAAATGGAAGAAAAGAAGTATCTAAATATTGACAATATGGTGACACACCTTTGTCAAATTCTCAAAGATGCACGTGAAAGCATGGTTGATGATAAAAATAAGGATTTTATCATGGAGAACTTTTCGGATAAGCATCTGGAAGATAAGAGCAATGAAATGGCTTGGCAGTTTAATTCTGATATGAAGAAATACCTGCATAATCCGGACCATAGGATCTGTGGTAATTTTAATAACATTGATTATGACTATCCTTATCATATTTATGGAGAGGTTACATACGACACACCTCTTGTAAATGCCATGATCGCTAGATTAGATGCCGGTGAAGACGGCGAACAAGCTAATGAGGACCGGGACTTTCTTGTTGACTGGTTCTTTGAGACCTTTGGTACACATGGAATATCTTATAATTTCCAGTCAGATATATCTGAGTGCCTTTATATGGAGTTTGAAAACCAACAATCTTAAATCTATAAAGCGATGATACTAAATATAGTAAAAAATGGTACTGATTCTTCGAGCATTTTAGAATGCGTGAGAAAAACTTTCAATAACTCAAAGGTAAGTATTAAAACAGACTATGAAGTATCTGTTGATATTGAAGTAGTTGGCGAGGGTGGACTGCATAGTTTGGAAGGACTAAAAGAACTGGAAGATTATTTTAGAGACTATGATATCAGGATTTGGTAATTTTAAGTGGTCAAGAAATGAACGGAGAACAGATAATACCGCCAATTACTGATCCATTAGGGAAACATTGACAATAACCTCACAGAAGATTTATTGAACTGGACAATACCCATGCACTTATGAGCGAACAAACGTTTAAGGGACTGAAAGAATATTCGACTTCAATACCTACAGGAAGATACGAAGGTAAAATGTGGAAAGGATTTATAAAAGGGGAATGGTATCTTGTATGGCTTGCCCCTGACACAAATCACAACTTACTTCGTATAGAAAAAAGGATAATATTAATAGTATAAAACAAATAAGATATGAATAGAAGGACTTTTAAAATAGATATTGACTTTGATGTTCAGTTTTGGGCATTGTTGCCGGCAATAAATATCAATTTACACAACCATGAATTTGAGTTTGAATGGCTATGCTTTGGGTTTTACTTCGGTAAGCAGAAATTGAAATAAGAGAATTAAATAACCCTCAAATCAGAATAAGATATGAGTAAAATAGATTTGAACGCCCTTCGTGATGGGGCATATAAAACTGCTTGTGAGCACGGCTTCCACGATCAAGAATTGAGTAACGAACATTGTTTTTGCCTTGTAATATCCGAACTCATGAAAGCTGTTGAAGCTGATAGAAAAGGTAAACGAGCCAATGTTGATTGGTATAATAAGAAGATTGCTAACAGCCGCATTTGTCAAGGATTAGACCCAGACATTCCCAAAGAGCGTGGTTATGAAGTCGCATACAATGAAACTATAAAAGGCTCAATTGAGGAAGAGTTAGCTGATGCTGTAATCTGCTTGCTTGACCTTGCAGGACTTCGAGGAATAAGCCTTGAACTTGCCAACGGGGATATTGATGACTGTATTGAAGATATGGCAGAAGCCTGTAAAGACGAAACTTTCACCGAATCAATCTATTCCATCTCTACACTTCCTGTTAGGTATGACGGAATATTTGATTTTCCTACAGCCGTGAATGATATGATACTGTCAATCTTCGGGCTTGCCAAGTACTTAGATATAGGCCTGCTTTGGCACATCGAGCAGAAAATGAAGTATAACCAACTTCGTGAGAAGATGCATGGGAAGAAATGTTAACCCTCAAAACGGTGAAAAAATGAATATGATATTATTTGAAAATCCACCTACCGTCTATTTTGAGAGAGTAGAAGACTATGAAGAGAAATCGACTCCGTGGAGACGGGTTCCTCCTGCATATAAAGGTTCGTCCACTAAAAGTGGGCGCAATAAGAAACAAATAAGAAGAGATCGTAAACGCAATAAGAAAAGATAGTTATGCCGCATTTAAGTTCAATGGAAAATCGAAAGCTTTATAGAATTGTAATTGATGTCCAGTACGGAGATATGCTGGACGAATGTGATAAACTGTACGATGGTAAAGGGTCTGGAACTGTCTTTACCGATGCGAATGGAGAAGCTGTTATTGATTATCTGAAGCAATGGGATAGCGATGAATGGGCTGACGATGATATTCGCAGCGAAGAACCAAGATGGGTGAATAATGGCACTGATTCCGTACATCAAAAGGATGGATACACCCTTATTTACAACTCAACTATTGGTGGTGTATATATGCTGTATCGTGAAGCAAATGATGCTGAAATAGAATGGTATAATGAATTAAACTAATTGTGAAGTTATATGAAAACAACAAAATCGTTCAACCAAGAATACATTGAGAAAGCCCAAAAGCTAATCCATGAAATTCTTGAAGATAAAAAAGAGTATGATGACTGGACTCAAATCTGTTTTTCCATGCAAAATGCAGTACAAGCTGCGGCTAATATATGGGGAATATCATCAGATGAACAGATTAATAAAATGAGATCCTTTATTACAGAAATGGTTTTTACAGAACTTTCAAATCTCAAACAGTTTGACATAGTGTTTAAAAAGAAGGGGGTACAAGTAGAAAGGTCATTAGACACATTGTATTGCTCAAAATGTGGAAGCAGTGATGTTGAAAAGAGGGTATGGGTAAATCCGAATACACGTGAAATCAGATACAATGATTCAATTGAGGTGACAGATTGCTGGTGTGGCATTTGTGAAGAGCATGTAGAATTATGCACCCTTTCAGAATTATGGGAAATGTTTGGGGATATTCCAGTAAACAATGATGATGAGATTGAAGAAGACTTCCTCAACTTCCCAGCCGGAACATCAAGGTTCGATGTCTGGCATTGGTTCGATGAACGATGTCCTAACAATTTACACGATGATTTAATGTATCCTAAAAACGATGCCGTATAAATCAGAAAAGATTCGTATCGCTGGAACCCAATATGATAGACGAATAAAGCTCACTCCAGACCAAAAAGAATATATAAAATGGTTGAGAGAAAAGCAATTAATCAGTTACTCTAAACTTGCTAAAATATTTGGAGTGAGCAAGCGTCTTATTCAATTTATTTGTTGCCCAGACAAATATTTGAAAAATAGAGAGAGTTTAAAACAACGTAAAGCAGAAGGGCGATACAAATCTACAAAAGCAGAATGGGCAGCAACAATTCGTGAGCACAGGAGATATAAGGAACAACTCAAAAAGAAAGGAGATATAAAATGAAAGATAAGATTCTTACAATGTTCTTCGACATTGATAGATGGACAAAAGCAATTGAGAAAGGTGTTCTGAAGGATATTCGGAAGAGCGAACTTATCAAACTGACAGAAGAACCAACTAGAATTCGCATGGCAGAAGCTATGTTGAATGGTAAATATCAAATAACACCACCACATATTGCACAAATCCCGAAGGATAACGGAGAGTTTCGTACTGTATATGTCAACGAACCTATTGATCGTATAATCCTAAGCATCGCGAACGATTTGCTGTTTGATTTAATGCCAGAGATGATTCATCCTGCTTGTAAATCTTATCAGGTCGGTATTGGTTGTGGTAAAGTGGTTCTGGAAGTAAGTCACACAATTGTTGACATGAAAAGTGATGGTTATGTGGGCTGGAAGTCTGATTTAAGTAAATATTTCGACACTGTTCCTATCTTGTTTATTGACGCAGCCTTTGATAAGGTGGAAGCTAAGTATGGTCACTCTGTGTTAATTGATGTATTAAGAAAATACTATCATTGCGGATTGTATTTCGATGAGAACAACGAACTGCATGAGAAATATCAATCACTTAAACAAGGATGCGCAGTAGCAAGCTGGTTAGCCAACGTGTTGCTATATAGCCTGGATGATGAACTGTCCCAATTGAATGGGTTTTACGTAAGGTATTCGGATGATATGTTGTTCGTTGGTCCGGACTATGAAAAGGCTATGACCATTTTACAAAAGAGATTGGCCGAAAAATCAATGAATTTGAATCCCAAGAAAGTAGAGTACCTGACTATGGACAAGTGGTTTAAATTTCTGGGGTTCAGTATTAAGGGGAGTATGATTTCTTTCTCTCCCAATCGCCTTAAAACCTTCCAGAAAGAAATAGAATCAAGAACAATCAGAAAACGTGGTATTACGTTGAAGAAGGCTGTGGATTCGGTTAACCGATATTTGTATAAAGGGAATGGCGAATATAGTTGGGCGACTCAAATTCTTCCAGTATGTAATGTCCGAGGTGATATTAATGAACTGAACAAATTTGTAATGGATTGCCTGAGAGCTGTTGAAACAGGGAAACATAAAGTTGGTGGCCTTGGCTATGTTAAGGATAAACCGGATGGTTGTGTTGTTAGAGGCATTGGTCGGAACGTAAAGGCTAATCGAAATAAATCTAAAAGTAAAGAAATTGAAGGTTATTTGACAATAGGTTGTATGCAGAATGCTATTTTGACCAGAAGAGCAGCGTACAATACTTTAGTGGCAATATTGTAACTACAATCTGAACACACAGTAAATGAATCCGAGGAACAAGTGTTTAATATCCAGATTATATATTAGGTGCCCCGATTCTATCCTTGAAGGATTACATCCTTCAGTATCTACTCCGGGTACCATATAATCATCTGGATTATATCAATGAAGATAAATAAATGTGTCGATTGTTATGAGGGTTTATAAAGCAGCACAGTAGGCAAGTTCAAGAAGAAAATTTCATATTCTAAGTATGAACTATTGATCGTTCACCGGAGGTTACAAGGCTGCATAGCCTCTCACCTCAGGTTCTCGATCAGGTCATATTTATAATTATCATGAGAGTAAAGTGATGTGCCATTCATTTGAGGACTTGTAAAATAAGCGAAATACATTCGAAGTTATTCAAGGAATACATTTGTTTACTGTTCCGGTGAGCAGCTTCCTGGATCTATGAGTCGATAACTCATCTGCTCCAGGAATATCCAACCGGAATACATCTATTGGGTAAAGTAATGTATCAGTATTATGAGGATAACTATTTAGCACAGATATGTAATTCAAGAAATATCATTTATATAGCTGGTTATATATCAGGAAGGACCGAGTACTAATTGTCCTGGTCCGTTCCTGATCACACCAGCTCTAAATCGAATAAGTATAGAAATGTGCCAATATTTTGAGAATTACAACTTATTACTTAACACAAAGTTTACAGTCTGGGATTTAGTAATTTAACATACTGGACAAGATATGATGTCCGCGTGATGACGGTCATCCTATGTATGACCTAGGATTACGCGGGTATCTTACTTGATACAGTATATATCATAAGCATATAGACATGTGTCACGCTAAATGGGGGCTGTTTTATAAGTAACACAACTTTCATTTATACAAGAACCTTGCGTTTAACAACTATCCGACAATTACGCCGGCATCTACGGTTTTATAAACCTATATTCCGGCGTATTCTGGATGTTAGTATCAGACTTTTAAAGAAATGTGTCAAAGGTTTGAGTATAAAATCAAAAGTAAACATTATGAAAAATATTTATCAAGAATCAATACAGGCTGTAGAGAAGGGAACCAAGTTTAAAGTAGATTTTAAAACACGAAGTTTCAAACTTAATGGCCAATATATTATACAGAATTCGCAGTATGAGGGAGACTTAGGTGTGGAATTATGCGCTTCTCTTGATGAGTTTCTGTCTAATGTAGAGCATTTATATACTCGATATAAACATTCTATTCCATCAACAATGAGTGAATGTAAAAGCCGAAAATACTTTAAGGCTTTGTCTGATAAAGATTTAGAGGATGAAGACATGTTGTTTGGAGTTGGTCGAGATATAGCACAAGTCGAATTGGAATTATACATTCTCTGTCAAATAATATTGGGTATAGGTTGGGACGCTAATAAAATGGGTAAATGGTTTTGGCAAAGCAACAAAGACAGAGATTTAGTAATTCTCAAAAACTGGATTACAGTAGAGAAATAAATAATCAGACTAAAAAATTAAATTATTAATAAGTTATGAAACAGTTAAAATTTGAATGTCCTGAGTGTGGTACCGAGTTTACGCTTACAGCTAATCAAACCAAAGCTAAGGAGCGTATTGAAGCTTTAAAGAAAGCTGGAGTTGATGTTAGTGAGCTTTTTGCAATGCAAAGTGCAGATGGTTTGGAGTTTATAGCTTCAAAAAGAGATGGTGTCATTAATATCTTGAAAGAAGATGATCCAATTTTCCAAGCTATTATAATTCAAGGCACAATTCCTAATCGCCAATTATTCAGACGTTGGGTAATGGCACAGATGTTCCGCATAATTTATATAACCACCCATACCCACGGTGCTTATAAACCAATTGGAGTTTCAGAGGTGATTCGTAGTATGGGATATGAATATCAGTGGAAGATGCTAAATAACGAGTTGTATGCCCAGCACAAGATGATGCAGAATGATGATGTCGATAATTTCAGAGATCGAAGTCGCTGGTTCAATAAAAGAGTGGTATTAGATATGGCAAAGGACTATATCGAGAAACTCAAAAAGAGATTTGATGAGTTGAAATTGAGAAAATGTAAAGGGATACCGTATAAACGCATAAATGGTCAAAATATTTTCGTGGATGATTTTGATAAAAAAGTAATCAAGCCATTGTTATTTGCAGTACATAAAATACAACATGCCGAAAACACTTATGAACTTTGGCATTCGGTGCAGGAGTTCAATAAAAGGCGTATCAAAATGCATTGGGATACTTCTCAAAATGCAGCATGGCTAGATGCTTACAAAGGATCTGGAGCGTTCTTTACGATGCAGAACATGATTCGTTTTCATAATTGTGTTATCATTGACGACAATGGAAAAACATTAAGTAAAAACGCATCCCTTGCCTTTTTGAACAAGAAGGCAAAGTTGTATGAGAATAGAGAAGGTTGGCGTTTGATTGGTATGTTGAAGAAAATGCTAGATGACAACAACATTGATGTGGTTGCTAAAATGAAGGAATGGCGTAAATAACTTAATCAAGGCAGTTTTCATAAACCAGTTTAGGTGCATTGCCTCTGGTTTATGAAAATAAAATTAGAAAGATTGATTATGAGAAACGATATAATATTCAAACGTTCCGTCCAATTTCGGGACGAAAATAAAAACAGTTGGACTGTAGATTTTGAGGTTTATAAGGAAGAATCTACTCGTATAAACCGTGAAACATTGCAAAAATTTAAACAAAGTTTCAGTGTTTCGGTATGTGGAGCTGGAGGTATGGGTGCCGGGCAATGCTACGATCATATAATTCCTCGTACAGAAGGACAAAAGAAACTTCTGGAATTTTGGAACAAATATCATCTAGGTGGTATGTCTGGCGGTACAATTCGTCAAGATGAATATTTAAACGGCGAAAAATATGTTAACGACTACAATTACTTTATGGAGTTGTTTAAAACATATAATGAGCATTACCGTGAACAGTTTGATGATATTTCTTTTCAAATTCTTGTTAAGAATTTTAATATTAGTGATGCGGCTCTAATACAGGTGAGAAATGTGCTTTATGAGAAAATGAGGAATAATCCCATTCAATATATCCTTGGATTGTCAAACAAATATTTCCATACATCTTCAGATTACAACGTGAAATGTTTCTTTCTTGCCATAAAAGGCTTATATGTAGATAATGGATATAAATATGGTAATGGTTGGTTATACAGTCCGCTTCCAGATAATATTGAAGAGATCATAAATAATATTTGTGACCTTGTTGAAGAAGAAGAAACTGCGTTAACAGAAGAACTGGAAGCGGTTTTTGACATGGGTAAAGAAGGGTTTATTGCCACAAAAGAAATTATCCAGCAAGTAATGGATTTACGCGAATGTGACGAAGATGAAGCCAAACGATTTGTAGCTCTGGGAGTACATTTGGGATGTACATTCGGTGATTTGAATGATACATTTGAAGAATGTTCCTATGGTGAACAACTATACCGTGCAAATGGTATTGATTATTATATTGGTACAGAAGATGAACTGACTAATATAGCTAGTGATAGAGTACATAATGGTGATGAATACGCGTATTTATGGCGTGAATCTGTGGCGGCTCAAAGAACTACTGATTCGTTGAGTGATTGGTTGGATTCAATCATAAGTGAGGATGGTTGGTGCTCGGTACTTAATTCTTGGGATGGACGGTATGAAGAATATAAAATTGCCGGAGAGTATATTTGTGTTTGTAGGTCATAAAATATTGAATTATCATGGAATATATGGAACATTCTAATTTTTATGCCATGTGTGATAAAATTAGAAAAATGGAAGCTAGAGAATTGCGTTTAGCATTGGAAGCTCATGGTGGCGAATTTGTCTGGATTGATGATGAAAACGATGAGGAAGAATTATATAACCCACCTATAATCCTGGTCAACCTGAATGACGGGCCTATGGATGTCGTGATTCATAAGGTATGGTTGAATGATGGATGCATTGAATTATTGGCTTTTGATAATGAATGGGGGAACCAGGTGGACATTGAATTGGAAGATATTGTTCCCGGACACCTTGCGTATCTTATTGAGTACATGCCTGTTACAGACAAGGTGAAATCTGTGACAATAAATGATGATTAATATGAGGCACAAAAAGACGATTGATTATTGGAGACACCCGACCAAAAGGGAAATCAAGTTCGGTGAGGGAGCTATTCATTGGTTAACAGTGGATATTGAGAAAGTTCAGAAGCCAGACGGAAGTTTGAAGAAATGGTTTATTCATACAGACGGACTAAGGTACAATCGACCATAGTTAAAGTGATGTCTGTAAGGCAAAGGCTGTTCTAACAAAATAGAGCAGCCTTTTGTGTTAAACAATGGTTAAAGTGGACAACTATTCACACCATATAAAACCATAAAATCTATTCACATTAAAACAGTAATAAATATGCCATTGAAAATTGAGAATATCAAGTTGGCAGGAACCAAGTTTGATGGTCGCGCTAAGTTGTCCCCAGAACAACGTCAGGCTATTCAGATTTTGTCCCGTGAAGGATATAGCCAAAGAAGACTGGCCGCTATGTTCAATGTTAGTAAGCGGCTTATACAATCTATTCTATCTCCTCCTGTTCGCAAGCACTCTAAACAATATCCAACAGAATATTGGACAGAGTTAAAACGGAAGTGTCGAAAAAAGAAAATTGATTTATATAAAAATGGAAAGATCAAGTTTAATAACAAGCTGAAAAATAAATGAAACGCAAGCGTATCAAGTATGTAGCTAACATTGATTTTGGCTATCGTTCAATTACTGATGCAAAGCAACATATAAAAATATTCTTGAAATCGCTTCTTTCGCAAATAGGGTTACAACCAGGAATAGACTATATCGTAACAGCTAATCATTTGCGAATTAGACATGTGAAAAATATTACAGGAAAAATAACCACCACACTTAAAGAGATATTTCCAATATTCAATTTTTATTGGAAGACTCCAAGACTATTGGTGTGGTTCTAAAATCAATATTTAATAATAATTTACAAGTATGGAAAAGTATTCTATTTCGGTTTTAGGAGCCGACAAGAAACAGTATGAAATCGCAGATTTCAGAGTAAGAGGTATGAATTATACTAATGCTATTGGCATTATCGTAACAACAGAATTTATGAGCCGTATTTTGGCGTTTGACACTTGGCAAGAACGATGGGGAAACACCGATAGGGTCTTGACTGAAGAACAGAATGAATCCGTTGCCATGCAAACTTTCTCCGGTTTGGACCTAACCAGACGTATTGTAGAAGGACAGGCTGGTATTGACGGAATGACTGCTGCCAAACGTTGTTGGAACTATCAAAAAGGTGGCTTCCAGTGGTATTTGCCTTGTTTGATGGAGCTAGGAGTTCTTTGCGCATATCGTGATGAGATAAACAAAGCAATGAAAGAAATTGGATGTCCCGATGAATGTTTACTTCCTACAGAAGATTCTGATGAAACCTGGGTCTGGAGTAGCAGTGAGAACAGTCAGAGCAGCAGCTGGTACGTGTACTTTAGTCATGGCTACTTCACCAGCTACGGCAGGAATAGCAGTGGCATGGTGAGAGCGGTTGCAGCATTTCAGCCTTCGCCGAGCCTGTTGACAGGCGAGGCAAAAAGTAACGATTGTCTGCATAGTGACGAAGCTCTTATAAACATGTTGCGTGAACGTGGTTATAAAGGCGAATTGACTAAGACCTTGACTATTTAATATTATCGCCACCCATATTTGATATGGTATGGGTGGCAAAATATTCTTTAACAGCATGGAAACATTTGAAAAGATTATAGAACAATACACACAAAGCGAAGTGTGTATGGGAGAATTGTTAGCTAATATTTCGGCAGATGGTATGTCTATTGAAGACGCTTTTGAATTGTATATAAAAGCTATGAATTATGCTGAAAAAGATGAATTTTATCAATTGGCTGACAGAGAAGTGAAATTATTAACAGCTAAGAATGAAGATGACAAACAGCCATTAAAACAACTGTTAGATTCGCTAAGCATATCTTGATATAATTGAATATGAATAAATACTATTTTGTAAATATAGGTGCGGAGGTAATATGGCATCCTGTAAATAGTGATGAGCAGAAAGTTATGCAAGTGTGCACCTCTGCTTCCCATCCGGTTGAAAATGACACATTGGTTTCTCTAATTTTTTCTGATAAAAAGGGGAACGTAAAAGTAAAGGCCGTCGAATTAACCCCAAAATTGACTGACTTCAATCAAGGGTACTGGTGTGCACTTCAAGATGCAGTAAGTAATGGGGCCTCTGATACGGTTATTCAGGAAATGCTACGCAGTGCCGGATTTACATACTGGGAATGTTACTGGCATATACAAAATTCTGATTTTCAGTCAGAAAAAATATGGTCGATTATTCGTGGGATGTTTTGCCAAAATCCAGATTATATTGATTGGAATGGTGCTGATTATCCAATAAAAACGGTAGTAATCTTTGAAAATACTCCTGATGAAGAAAAGGTGACTGTATCTGTAGAACGGTTAGCGCGACAATTATTAGATGGTATGGGTAATTGGAGTACACGAGAAGCAGAATCTGTAGATGAACAGATTTATTTCTATCTGGATGAAGAGATCTTTAATATGCCTGATAAAGATATTGTAGAATACTTGGAAAAACAATGAAATTACTTTATATAGATTTATTTTGTGGTGCCGGTGGAACCAGCACAGGGGTAGAAAAAGCCCGTTTAGAGAATGAACAATGTGCTAAGGTAATAGCATGTGTAAATCATGATAAAAATGCGATTGCAAGTCATGCTGCTAATCATCCAGACGCTCTTCATTTTACAGAAGATATTCGTACACTAAATTTATCTCCTTTAGTTTCCCATCTACAAAAATGCAGAGCTGAATACCCTGAAGCATTGATAGTTTTATGGGCTTCGTTGGAATGTACTAATTTCTCGAAAGCTAAAGGTGGTCAACCACGAGATGCAGATAGTAGAACCCTTGCAGAGCACTTGTTTCGGTATATTGAGGCTATTAACCCAGACTATATTCAAATTGAAAATGTAGAAGAGTTTATGTCATGGGGAGATTTGGATGAGTACGGTAAACCCATTAGTCGTGATAAAGGTAAATCTTATTTGAGATGGCTGGATAACGTAAGGTCTTATGGCTACAAATTTGAACATAAAATATTAAATTCAGCAGACTATGGAGCTTACACTTCTAGGAAGAGATTTTTCGGAATATTTGCGAAAGGGAGTTTACCTATTGTTTTTCCAGAGCAAACCCATTCTAAAAAGCCAGACCCAAAATTAAAGAACTGGAAGGCAGTACGAGAAGTGTTAGACTTTGATGATGAAGGGAAAAGTATATTTGGTCGGAAAACACCTTTAGTAGATTCTTCTTTATTAAGAATTTATGCAGGACTTATTAAGTTTGTAGCAGGTGGAAAAGATGCCTTCATGGTTAAGTATAACTCAATGAGTAAAGCTGGAAAGTACAATGCTCCGGGAGTTGAGGAGCCATGTCCAGTAATATCTACTCAAAATCGACTTGGTGTTGCTTGCATAAACCGTTTAAATATTCTAACCGGAAAAGCATTTATTTCTGTTCATTATGGAAATGGATTTTGTAAATCTGTAGATGAACCAGCACCAACTGTAACAACAAAAGACCGATTTTCATTAATTTCTTCTGTGTTTATTGACCAACAATACGGAAACAGTAAGCCTTCTTCGCTGGATAAACCACTAGGTTGTATTACTGTTAATCCCAAATATAGCCTTGTAAGCTGTAAACCTTGGATTTTAGATACAAATTTTAAGAATGTTGGCACAAGTATAAATCAACCGGCACCAGTAATTACTGCAAACCGTAAATGGCATTACTTGATGAATCCTCAATTTAATTCTGCTGGTGGATCAGTAGATAAACCTTGTTTTACGTTAATCGCTAGAATGGATAAGATGCCACCATATTTGATTGAAGCATCTGGAGAGGGAGAGCTACCTGGCTTTATTAAGATGTTTCCAGGAGGACTGGTATATGAGATATATGACACAGATAGTGATGTAATGAAGAAAATAAAGGAATTCATGGCTATGTATGGTATTTCCGACATAAAAATGAGAATGCTAACGATTCCAGAGTTGAAACGTATTATGGGATTCCCAGAAGATTATATGCTAATAGGAACAAAAGCAGAACAGAAAAAGTATATAGGAAATGCCGTAGAAGTTAATATGGCACGAGTTCTTTGTGAGGCATTATGTAAAATATTAGTAACAACGCAACGTAAGGTTGCATAATTCAACAACAATAATATGGAAAATTTAAAATTTAATGTTGGGGATAATGTGAAAATTGTCTCTAATGATTTGCAACCGGCAATGGTTGGGAAAATTGGTCGAGTAAAGAAAGTGTATCCGTCATTTTCTGAAGATTCAGATAACAATGTTCAGCCTTCTTACTTTTATCGTGTTGAAGTTGGAGGAGCTGTTTTAAAAGGTGTGGCTACCAATAACGATTTGGAAAAAGTATAACTATGATGAAAATATTCAAAGAAATGAAAGGTAAGAAGTATATTGTAATAGCTTGGATTATAATTGCTTTTCAGTTATTGTTACCAATTAGGTGGTGGTATTATATATCCAAATTCATAGGCTGTAGCAATATTCTTTATTTACATATAGCTTTATCGGTTATAGGTATTGCTATGCCCATAATATTTATAATTAAAAACAGAATATGTAATGAGAAAATATCGAGTGACGATTGATCTGGATGCTTTTGAAATACTGGTTTCGGCTAATAATAAAGCCGAAGCCAAAAGAAAAGCTATCGAGAGACTTCAAAGAAAGAAGATCACTTCCCTGATTCGTAAATCTTGGCCTAACAACAAGAAAGAGGTGTATGTTGATGAGAAGTAATTTGAAAATCAAAAGGAGATATGAGTAAAGATAATATTACAGAATCTGTGAATACATGGGATGATTTCTATCAAAGTCGTGTCTGTAACGACAGTTATGTGAATGTGTTTTGTAAAAAATACAATCGTTTTATAGAAGAAATAATTATCAATATACAACAAATATCCTACGACTTGAAAGCACCTCTTATCTTAAAAGAGGAAGGATGTGGAATAGGTACTGTAAGCCTTTCTATCTCGCAAATAGGAGAGAGGTTGTTTAATTCTTTTGGATTAACCAGTGTTTCTAATACAAAGAAAATTTCAAAAGTTATCTTCTCGGACATCAATATTCCTATGTTGGATTTATGTTGCAAGAACACACTCTCAATATCCACGGATAATTACTTAGGAAAAGTCCCATTGTTTTATGTTAAAGAGAATATTTGTGAACCTAAGTTTTTTGAATCATCTACAGTAGTGGTAACACATGGGGTCTTGGAACACTTTTCAGATGTAGATATAACAAGAATCATGTCAACATATAATAATGATAAGGTTTTGTTTCAAGCTCATTATGTTCCAACTAGCCAATACACGTCTCCTTCTTTTGGAGACGAACGTTTGCTGCCTATAGATTACTGGATCACATTAGTAAAACCGGATTATTATCTTCTTGATAATGATGGTAAAGATTTGTATATGTTTAAAACTAAACCGGCACCGACAAGAAGATAAGAGAGTCTATAAATGATAAATTTTGAGAACATGGCAACTAATGTTAATAATGCGGAAAGATTAAGAAGTTATTTTCTTTCTCACAAACAAAGGGAAAATATTATCAATGTATGTAGAGCACGCCCAAATTGGGACGGTTGTGACTATTGCGACTTATATTCAGGTTCAGGACTTCCATGTTGGAAGCAAGATGATAAACATAATTGTTGCAAATTAGAGGAAGTCAAAACAAAAAACAAGGAGGATAAATGAATGTACTTGAACATTATGTAACCGAGATTATCGGTGAGCCATATTATGATGATTATGGTAGTGGAAATTATCATTGGTGGCTGAAAGTGAAAGCTTTATGTTATGGAAGCGAGTGCGAAACGACTTTAATGTTTGATAGTAAAGAAGAAGCTCTTGCTATCCAAAAGGGTTATATGTTCTTGTCTTAATATGAGTGAAATCGAATTTAGGATAGCAGAAATATTGGGACGGTCTGCGATTGAAAATGATATGGAAGTCCCCAAAGATGTTCAACGGTTGGCACAAGCTACAAGATATTTAGCAACGCAACTTAGAATAATTTGCAAAACAGAGATCGGTGATGAAAAAATAGCTGATGTTATATTGAAGCAAGCTATTCATATTTTGAAGTAAAAACTAAATAAAAATGAAGATAAGAATAGGAAGATCTTTTGATAAAGAAACAAATGAAGTCTTTTATCAGCTACAATTTAAATTGGATGGAGAACGGACCTACAACGCATATTCTTATGATGTTTTTAAAGAGGAATCTGACGCAAAAGAAGCTCTTAACAAACATCTAAACGGTGAACGTGAATACACTTATTTTGTGAGTATTGAAAAAGTTAAAAGAACAATCAAAGGGAACCGCGTAGATGTAAAAAAAGTATTAGCATTTCATGTTATGTCAGCTAAATCAGATTTACCAGGTTCTCGTATCTGGGTGAAAATTAACTAATAAAAAAGAAAGAGATGAATACAACCTTTGAAAAATCGGCTAATACCACTGATGAATGGTACACGCCGAAAGAAATTATAGACGCATTGGGAAAGTTCGATTTAGATCCATGCGCTCCGGTTAACCCGCTTTGGCAAACGGCTGCACAAATGTACAACAAGAATGATGATGGTCTATTAAAAGAATGGTTTGGTCGTGTTTGGCTAAACCCTCCTTACTCCCGTCCTCTTATTGAACGTTTCGTTAAACGGCTGGCAGAACATGGCAACGGTATCGCTCTACTTTTCAATCGTTGTGATTCAAAGATGTTTCAAGATGTAATATTCGAGAAGGCAACAGCGATGAAGTTTTTGCGCAACCGGATTCGTTTCTTTCGACCGGATGGCACTCGCGGGGATTCGCCCGGTTGTGGAAGTATCTTGGTCGCTTTTGGTGAAGGGAACGCAGAGGTATTAAGAACTTGCAATATTGCGGGTAAATATGTTAGAATCAATTAGCGTAAAATCGAATAATAATGAGTCTAAAACAGTTGGGTAATTATAAGATGGAAAGTAAGTCATACGGTGCCAATAGAGAAGTTAGGGCACGTAAAAAGCTAAAGAAGTTTAGAAAAAAATGGCTTCGCAAGCAACCTTGTTATATGGTGAAATATTTTAAAGATTATGAATATTAGAATAATATAAACATGAATTTCTGGAAATTATTTAAATCAGATTTACAGGAGCTTGGGCTTACAGAAAAAGAAGCGATTTATGTTTCAAATAAAATATGTAATAGTATCAGGAAGACTCATGATTTCTGTATTTCTCATATTAGGTTTGATATAGATGGAAAATATACAGAGGAATATAACGCAATCAAAAATAGTGGTTGTTGTGGATTCTGTGATGAAGAAGTAGTCTTAACGTCTGGTAAGATTGTAAGATACGGATTTTGTTTTGGTCATTAGATTGAAAAGCGTGATTAATAACTATACTATAACAGAGGCGAATATATGAGTGTAACTTGTGTACAAGACATCTACAGATGTGATACTTGTAAATCTGCATCAGACGAATACGGAAGGGGGTGTAAGCATGGATTATTATTCCCGCTACTTCTTGTTATGGGAAATTGCCGTCAATGCGAAAACTATGAGTTTGATCCGGAAAAGGTCAAACTCCATTTACAGAGAAAAGAGAAAAAGAGCTAAAAAAAGTGGTTGTTCGGAATTTTTAAATAACCTATAAAAAAGTAGATATGAGCAAGAAGAAAAAAGCAGATGACCGTAAGCAGCTTTTAATACGGTATAAAATAGATGAAAAAGGGTGTGTATCTTTTATAGACCCCTGCTGCGATGAAATTCCAGTTTGCCTTTTCGGTAAGATAATGGAAGCTATATCAAATGTAGAACAAGAATGGAATTGTAGAATTGCTAATAAGGTCGACTCTCTTCTGCCTAATATTACATTCGAGAAACCAACACTCAGATAAGAATAAATATGAAAGAGCAAAATTTAATTGGTAGGCGTGTAGAACGTGTATTAACGAGAGTATTGCCTAATACTATTATTCTTCGTAAACAAGAAGGGGAAGTACGGCGGGAGGTACAAAGAAGTAATGGTAAGAAGGTTTGGGTAAGATTTGACGGCAATAGCATTGATACTTCCGTGGAGGTATCGAAATTGAAAGTAATAGATTAAATAATAACAGATAAGAAATGAGAACACTAATAATTTACAACGGTATTGAAGAGCCATTGAAATATGCAATTATTGAAGGTGACTATTCTGAATTGCATGGTGCAATGATAAATATATATAGTAGAGACAAGGAGAAAAAAGCCCTTGATTTACTTTTTGATGCTCACACTGGCGACTTTCTTTTTGAATTATCAGAAGATGTCACCATAGTTGAGTCAAAAAAATGGGATAAAATAGCTGTAATTACGTTTGTACCTTAACGAAGAGAAAGGAATATAAAAGAAAAGGACGCTCTGGAACGTCCTAAAAGATTATTGCTTTCTGAAGGCAATATGTCACGATTCTTTTACCAATGCGTTTTGATAACGTCGAGTTTTATAGTTACTAAACCTATATTCTATGTGGTTCCAGACTTTACTATAAAGTATCCCTAAACATGGGGTTACAAAATACTCGTTTATATAAGGTAAATGGTTTGCAACCCATCCTATAAAGCTTTCTATCATAATATTTAAATTATAATTAATAAAAGCCCGTCACGCATGGCGTAATGCAAAAGTAAATATAGTAATTAAAAAATAAAAATAATATGGCAAAAAATTATGTAGCAAGTAGTTGGAGAAATTTATCTCAACAGAACGTTATACATCCTAACCGGCAAAGCGAAAGCTATGCGTAATACACACGAATATGAAATTTAGTGAATTACCAATAGACGCCCAACAGAGATTAAACAATGAACGCTCAAAATTGAGTAACCGAACAATCAATAATGCGTATGAGGTTTTACTATATAATGAGTTAGGTACACGTTTCTTTTCTGCAAGAAGACATCAAAGTTCATGGCAAGACGACAAGGGGAATTATATGCCGTTTGGAGGTGGTTCTGAATGGACGCTACAATATGGATGTATAGGTTTCTCTCGTAAGAAGCAAGTAATGGGTTACGATTATGAATTATGTCGTGGCAAGACCTATTCTAAGTCTGCAAATGGGACAATTATTCCAGCTTCTGTAAAAACAAAGAAGGAAGTTTTGAGTATAGCAAAAGCGATTGGAATATTTGATTTTTAATGTTTACTAGATTGCGGTGGATGAGACTATTATGAAATGTTTCAGAGAATGGTTGGTATTGTTGAATTAATAAAAGGGTTTGAACTTAAAAGAAAGGAGTCAATATGGATTTAGAACAGGTGATAAAGCAAAGTCAGGGTGAAAGATATGTTTACCCTGATATATTCCCAGATAACTGCGGACTTGATATTGTATTACCAAATGATAAACTTCATGCTGTAAGGTCATGGGGGTATAGAAAAAATAATCCCAAAAGGCGTGCTACGCTTGAAATTTCTACATTTAGAGGAATATCTTTTAATGCCATTCACTATTATGGAAAAATAAAAATTCAAGGTGTCAATATGGAAGTTGATGGAGAACCTGGACGTAGTAGAATGGTTTTTGATGATAACATCCCATTGGCGCATTATACCTATGAACTTGAACTTAAACGTCCGCTTTCTAAAGAAGAAATAAGCGAAGATCCTGAAAGATGGGGAGATTATTATAATGAAGGTGATCTAACTAATTGTTTTAACACAATAGAGGATATTATTGTGCTAGCGAAAGAAGTTTTCCGATTACGTTTTATTGGCGACTGGGAGTTTTATGTAGAAAATCCATACAATAGATATGATGGTAAACTTGATATTAACAACCAACAAACCAAATATGAATAAGAATAAGCACAAAAAGAATCAGCCGGATTTGATAAAAAAGGCAAAGTACGGTCAATATTTAGCAAAACTGAAGTTTTGTGGTATTGGTAAAAGGAATAAACTTACGTTGTCATACGATGAATTTGTAAAAAAGATGCTATGAGTAAGGAAAAACAAATATGGGACTTAGTAAGCCGTATTTTAGATAACTGCGGAGAAGAAAGTGACGAAATATCCATACACGAATCCGAAGATACTGGAAATTATGAGCTTCATAGAAAGATTTATACTCATCATGGATATTGCTTTGAATTAACCTGTTACACAGATTGTGATCCGGAAGAAATATCTGATGTAGAAAACGGATGTGTGTATTGTTTCAGTGAACCTTGGGATGGGTTCAATGAGGCTGGTATTGACAAAGCTATTGAAATATTAAAAGAGTTAGTTTAATTGAATATGGGTAAAACAATAGTTAATGAAATCGAGAAATGTACACAATGTCCACATTGTACAATTCTTCCGGACCCAGATCCGTATGATTGGTTTTGTGACGATGACGTAAAACTCTTCTGTGAAAAATTAAAAAGGACAGTAGCCGCTGCACTTCGACCCTACGAAAGTGACGAAGTTGATATTCCCAGTGATTGTCCTCTGGAATAAAATATAATAATAAGAAATATGAACGAAACATTGGAACAACAAATTAAACGTCTGGAATTCTGTCGTGATTGCATTGACCAGTCTTATCAAGCAGGAAGAGATGAATACAATCGCCTTGAACGGATGATTGAAGAATTGAAAGAACAACTAAAATCTGTTGAAGAGGTTAAAATAGTAAAGACGTTATGAATAAGATAGTACTTGCTAACTGTGGAACATTAGAACCTTCTACACTTTCCGCTTTAAAGGATAAATGTACCGAATTGGGGTATGAATTAGTTGAGGAAGAAAAACTCAAAGTTGAACTTCTCGAAGAGAAGGTTTACACTATTATGCAGCCACCACCTTTGCCGGATATAACAATGTTGGATAGTCCAGTCAGTAATTGCAAAAAAGTCCGTTCTTACCATGAGGGTGATAGCATTCACTACAATAAATGTATCATTAAGCGCAGAAAGAAAAACAAGAATAAGAAAACACATAGAAGAAAGAAATGATTATGGAAGTAAATAATGGAATAATAATTAATGGAGTTTTGCATGAGTTTGTCATACCGAGCGAATCCCCTTGTTTAGAGTGTTCTTTAAAGAATGAGTGTGGTACTTATTTAGGCGATAGGTTGTATTCAGATCCATGCGATGTTTTTAATTCATGTAGTGGAATATTTGTAATACGTGCCAAAGTAAAGATAGAAACGGAGGATTAACTATGGGATTTACAACACCAGCGTTTATACGTAAAAACACACCGGAGCTTCGTAAGAAGTTGGAGAGGTTGGCATATCATTTGCATCCTGAATGTATTGACGATGATAGAGGAAATTATCTATTTGTAAATAGAGAATATTACTTAAACAGACCTTTAGGATATTCGGAAGAGCTATCTCGTTCTATTGATTGCGGAACCAACGAGTCTTTGTTTCTCGCCATAACCGCATTGAGAGACGATACTGACGATTCACAATGGTTTGTATATTCTCCTGAAAATATTTGGTTTATATGCGATGACGATGACATCAATTATGCACGAGAAAATACTAAAGATAGTGTACAGGCGGCATGATTCCATTGTAGTCATAAGGCAACGGTGGAAGAGCTTATAGAACATTTTAAATCTGTTTAGAGAAATGAGTTATGATTTTTTAGGAGACATAGATCGAATAGGCATGGATGCCTACAAGCAAGGTGAAGAAGATGCCAAGAAAAGAGCTATAGAAATTCTGGCTTCTGTTTTAGAGAATTGGGTACATGGTGGTGATGCAGATTGTATCATTGCCGAATTTGAAGAGGAACTAATGAAAAAATAATAACGATATGGCACAGTTTATAACACAAGTTGCAACAAGCATAGAGCAGTCGCAACAATTAATAGAGTTAGGTGTAAAACCTGAAACAGCAGATTTGGTATATCGCTGTACAAAATCAAAAACTGATTCATTGGAATGGGAACTACAATTGTGTCCGCCATCACTGGAAAACATAGACAACAATGACATTCCAGCATGGAGCTTGGTCCGGTTACTTGAACTGCTTCCTTATGAGATTCCTTGCGACCGACCAAATGTTCTTCACCATCCAGAACTGATTAAGTATGAGGCTGGATATAACTTCTCCGTATGTAGATATACCGTAGATTGTTTTGCCGGTACCCATATCGAGAACAGCCCTTTTGACAGTTGTGTGTCTATGATTAAGTGGCTTATTGCAAAAGGGTATTTTAGTAAAGAATATTTGTCTAATACAGATTAAAAAAGAAACGAGGATACCTGTCACGTATCCTCGGAAAGATTGATTCTTTTAACGATGTCTACAAGGTAGTCTTCTACAATGTTCTCTCACGTGTTCCCATTCACCAAACCGAAATCTGTAATAGGAACGAACATGCACAGGTCTATCGCCATAACACTGGACTGTTTTGCAGTTTTGAGACAGAGCCTCATTCTAACAGTTCTAAAAAGAATGAAGTTGTCTATTAAACATTTTTTCCATGTTTTTTAACCCGAAGTTTACCCTCTGATTCTGTTTATATATCAGAGATGCTG